>Ga0351960_1066_pt1 | contig 20411 bp, 21 predicted proteins | sample TotcelT113001M14_FD_205808 | JGI IMG/M metagenome (GOLD analysis project Ga0351960, IMG submission 205808) | Enriched cells from coal bed in the Powder River Basin, Montana, United States - Total cells T11 rep3 HSBNCT.T11.300.1.M14 ... | reverse complement strand
CCAAACATGTCTTACTCTTTTTTCTGAGGGTGCATATATTTATTCACGATCTGATCGAAGAGGCCCATATCTTTCAACTGAAAAATTTCCACAGGATTGTTTTGGCTCGGAGCCGCTAATAAGCCATATTCTTGGAGGTCTAGGGTTTTGGATGCTTGCTTGCCCGACTGTATCCATTGCTTATATTGTTCTTCAGAAGAAGCTCGGGCGATGAATGTCATACCGGCAAAACCTTCCCCGCTAATGTTTGCTGAAGATCCGCGGAAGTCTCCTTCCTCATTGGCGATCAAGTTCAATACTGTTTTCATCTTAGGCATGGCATAGATCTGTCCTCCTAAATGGGGGATCCAAAACGAATTCATAGGAGCATCGGCAGTTATTTCAAAGCGAACAGGAATATCCTTGGGAAACTGTACGAAATTCAAGCTAGCGATCTGTTCTTCAGGATAGATAAATAACCATTTCCACTGCAGGGCTACGACTTGAATCGTCATTTCTTTGTTGTTTGATTCAATGGGTCTGTAAGGGTCCAATTCATAGGTTTTGACCCATGTTAATAGGGAAACTATTAAAACCATGACACAGGGAATTCCCCACCAAATGTATTCAGCGATCGTATTATCCACTAAATCCGGATCATACTTACCATTCGGATTGCTGCTTCTATATATCCAGGAGAAAATGAATGTAAGGGCGTATACGGGAATAATGACGACCAGCATGAGCGCCTGAATAATGAAAAGAAGATTACGTTGTTCCAAAGCAATAATCCCTTTGGGGAAAAGCACTGCAATTTTTTCACGGAAATAAAGGATCTGCAACGGTTGCATAATCAAAATGATCAGCAGGATTAATGCTGTAAACAGCAGCATGAAAAGGACAGGTTTTTTTGCCATCTTCATTCTTCAAAAGATCCTTTCATTTTTTCCAAATTGCGGATTGGGTCCCGGACATACGCACAGAACAAACAATATAAAATCTTTTCTAAGCTACTCTTAGAAGAGGAATCTAGACGTATCTGCTTATTTTCAAAAAGATATTTTAAGTTGAGATTTAACACAAGCAAAAGGGAACAGGGAGAGTGGGTAGGTATTCTCAAATACTTTTATATACCTCGCGCGGTCTAAAACTTGGAATTTGAACTAAGCGAAAGCTCCGGGGTTGAATCGATCGAAAGCGATCCCATATTACAATATGGGATCGCTTTCGATCATTTCAACCGCGGGAGCTTTGGCGCTGTTTTTATCACGCTTTTCACTTGACCGGAACTATAGTGTTAATTTGTACGTCCTTAAGAAAGTCACGGCAAAAAAGATTATCAGATCGTCCCGATCTGGTTTTCAATATATTCAAGGCCGGGACGGCCTTGCTACCTTATGTCCGCGGCCATAACTTTTTTGAGGACGTACGTTAATTTTTTGATTTCATTTTCATTTTTTAATGAAGCCAAGCAGCTCCTCATTGATTTGATCTTTGAGAGTAGAACACATTCCATGCGGCGCACCTTTATAAACTTTAAGCTGTGCATTTTTTACGAGCTTAGAGGAAAGCTCTGCTGAATTGCCGATAGGCACTATCTGATCATCATCTCCATGCAGGATGAGTGTGGGAATATCAATTTTTTTGAGATCTTCAGTGAAGTCTGTTTCAGAGAACGCTTTAATGCAATCGTAAATGCCTTTGATACCTCCTTGCATTCCTTGGAGCCAGAATGAATCTCGAAGTCCTTCTGAAACTTTGGCGTTTGGCCTGTTTGCGCCATAAAAAGGTCCGCTCAGGTCTTTGAAAAATTGCGAGCGATCTGCTTGTACATTTGTCCGGATCTGATCGAATACTTCTTTAGGCAGTCCACCGGGATAGCTAGCTGTTTTAAGCATAAGCGGAGGAACTGCTCCGATCAAAATTGCTTTTGCCACTCGTTTAGTGCCATGACGGCCGATATAGCGTGCAACCTCGCCCCCGCCTGTAGAATGTCCAATATGAATTGCGTCATGCAAGTCAAGCGCCTGTACCAACGCAGCTAAATCATCGGCATATGTATCCATTTCATTGCCATTCCATGTCTGGCTCGATCGCCCATGGCTTCTGCGATCGTGTGCTATACATCTGTATCCATGCGAAGCGAGAAATAGCATTTGATCATCCCAAGCGTCGGCACTTAAGGGCCACCCGTGGCTAAAAACAATGGGTTGTCCGCTGCCCCAATCTTTGAAATAAATTTGGATGTCTTTATTATTTTCTTTACCCACAGTAATATAGCTCATATTGTTCCTTTATTTTGTGATAATGCTCTTCTGTGACGCTTTCGATAGGTGAGAATTCATAAACGCCTGCATTATTGACCAAGATATCGATCTTTCCGAAGGTTTCCAAGGTTTTTTGAAACAGTTTCTCAACTTCCGCTGGTTTAGCTACATTGGCTTGAATAGCTGCTGCTTTTCCACCTTTCTTGACAATTTCAGCCACGATTTTTTCCGCACCTTCTTTGCTTGTCGAATAATTGACCACAACAGATGCTCCCTCATTTGCAAGATGCGAGGCTATTGAGGCTCCAATTCCTTTTGACGCACCTGTGACTACAGCAACCTTACCCGCTAATTTTTTTGTCATAATAAAACCTTTTTTTTATATTAATGTTTTTTATAGGATTTTTATCAAAGAGTCAAATGCTTTACAGAGCTCTTGAAACTAAGCGAAATTCACATAGCCAGTAGGAAAAGTTCGATCAACATCTTAGTTTTTTAGCTTGCGAATGGTCTCTACAAGTTTTTTCGCCAAGCCTTCCACAGTTTCTTTTTGTTCTGGATTTTTTAGATTACCCTGAGAATCAAAGGCTTCTGAAGCATTCGAAATGCACTTTTGTCCAGGCAACACAAAGGTATTAATATTCTCAAGAATAGAACGGAGATGGACAAGACCTCGCAGTCCTCCTAGATATCCGGGAGAGGCGCTAAGAAGTAGGGCAACCTTATCGATAAAGCAACTGAGATATACTTCATCTTTACTGGCATTTCGAGAAGCCCAATCGATTGTGTTCTTTAAAGCCCCCGAAATTGAACTATTATATTCCGGTGAAGCAATGATAAATCCATCATTTTTCCAGAATAACTCTTTGATCTTTAATGCATTAACCGGCAAGCCTTTTTCCTCGATCTCTGCATTATATATCGGCAATGGGAAGTCATTGAGATCAATATAGGTGACCTCTGCTCCCGCAGCTTCAGCTCCTCGGATTGCATTTTTGGCCAATTTTTTATTGTACGAATCTGGACGTAAGCTGCCAGCAAATGCAAGAATTTTTGGTTTGTATTCCATTTTGTATTTCCCTCAGAAATTAATTTAAGACAATTTTAGGCAAGAACCTGGAATCATTTTTCCTAGAAATAGTATGCGGGTACATTTAATTCAAGCTCAAAGAATATTATAAGGTAACAAGGCCGTCCCGGCCTTGAATATATTAACAGTCAGATTGGGACGATCTGGTCACCTTTTTTGCCATGTAAATTAAAAAGTAAACTATTGTTTTATATATTTAAAATAATTAACTTACAATTTAAGTATGAAATAAAAGGAGGGTTGATGGATAATAAATTCAAATATAAGAGATTAGATAAAAATAACGCTGCTGTTTTACTAGTAGATCATCAGACAGGTTTAATTAATCTTGTTCAAGATTATACGCCTAATGAATTCAAGAACAATGTTTTAGCGTTAGCTGATATAGCCAAATATTTTTCTCTGCCAACAGTATTGACCACAAGTTTTGAAGATGGACCCAATGGACCTTTAGTGCCCGAACTTAAAGAGATCCTCCCAAACGCCAACTATATCCCGCGGCCTGGCCAAATTAATGCATGGGACAATGATGATTTTGTCAAAGCCGTTAAAGCTACTGGAAAAAAACAATTAATCCTTGCCGGTGTGGTCACTGATGTCTGCGTGGCGTTTCCTGCCCTTTCAGCATTAGAAGAGGGGTATGATGTTTTTGTTGTGGTCGATGCATCAGGGACGATCAACAAAGATATGCGTGATGCCGCCCTCATGCGTATATCGCTGGCTGGTGCACAGATGATGAGTTGGTTCAGCGTAGCTTCCGAGCTGCATCGTGATTGGAGAAATGATATTGAGGGGCTTGGAAACCTTCTCTCCAATCATCTTCCAAACTATCGAAATCTGATCTACAGTTATCAAGCGAGAAATAGATCCAAATAAAAAATAAAACGACTTGGCAAAGTTCTTGCCAAGTCTTTAGTGTATACTTGCTTTTGCTTTCTTTGATTATATGCGATTCACGGGCGGTGGCGACCAGGTGCCATCCAACACTTCCAGTTTGGGCCAGTAAAGCCTCAAATTCATTGTAAATGGTCCCTTTGCTGGTGTTGGCAGCCAATTAGGCTCCTTGGCTTTTCCAGGAGATTCCCTTTGTATATAAAGATCAAGCGATCCATCGGGATTGTAATTAAGTTTGTCTCGATCTCCAATGGCGTAGCGATTAATCGGATTGGCAGCAAAAAGCTGGCGTTGATCGTACATAGTCAGTGACCAGAAGCCTCGTACAGGCGGAATCTGATCTTTATCGAAATGTAATACATACTTATGGTCGCTGTCGAAAGGATGGCCATTTGCATCGGAAAATGCTGTTGGATAAACTGCATCTTGTACAACATTGGCTCCAAGCCCTGCATAGGCAACACCTGCTCGACGCAAGTAGTCTGTCCCATAAGTCCCGATCGCTGTCAGATTTGTCCTCCATCCGTTTGCTGCCACCCCGGAGCTTGTGAAGATTCTCTTTATTTGTTTAAGCCCTGCCGCAGGCGCCGCATTCAATGCATCTTGAACGATTTTCGGGGCTGAATCAAAAGAAAAATCCTTTCCAGGTTCAATTCCCAGGTGTTTCAAGCGGTCGATTATAGGATAGTCATTAGCATGCGGAGGGTTGGTTTTCAATAAATTGGTAAATATGGTAAAAAACGTCTTTGCGTCCATTTTTTCGAGCTGGTCAGGAGGAGCGCTCATGTCTTGTTTCGGATTTACATGTCCTTTCGGAGGAATGTAGTCTTTGCCATATGCGCTCAAGGGGACGGCTTTCATAGCGTTTTGAAACCTGTGCACTGCATCATAGTCCGCCTTGCCATTGGTCTGGGTTCGGCCGATTAACAAGCCAAGCGCAGTGGGGCTTCTGTACTCACGGACGTTATCAGGTAGTTTTCCTTTCCAATCAGGGCTGACTATAGCAAAGGTTTGCGCTTCGTCTCCTGTCGTACGGCTTCCCGGTACTGTAAAAATATCGGTCCACCAATCAAGCCAGGGCAACAGATAGTAGCGTCCATTAGATGCGGGAACGCTGATGATCAAAGGTTCTTTAGAAACATCAAAGGACAGAGCTGTATAAAGCGTATCAGCATTCGGCCTGACTACGTCAGTGAAAGACGGGTCCGGAAATGTACGTGCATGGGCCAGTTGGTTGATGGGTGCGTGAAGACCCTCTGCTTCGCTGACGTTTGTGCTCACATCACGTGTGATCTGCATCAGAACCATGGGATAAGCATACAGGTAGGCATCAAGAGCAATCTCTTGAGCTTCTTGTGAAGATATGCTTCTAGGAGCTGCTTCTACTGAATATATCTGGAGCATACTCATGCAAGCTGCTGCCAGCAATAAACTTTTCATAGTGTATCCTCGTATTTAGTACTTCCTTGAAAACCAGGGCAAAAAAGTAGCCGATCGTCCCGATCATGCTTTCAATATGTTCAAGGCCGTCCCGGCCTTGCTGCCATATGTTCACCGCCATAACTTTTTTAAGGCGTACCGTATTTTAAGCTAATCGTAATCCTTACCAATCATGGAAAGAAGTTATCCATCGCAAGGGATAATCTATTAACTATTTTATTTCATAAAAGATCATGCATTTTGAAGCAAATGTTGTCGCAAACCGTTATGTTCAAAACAGAGTTATTTTTTAGAAGCAATCTTCGACAACCAGACTTTAATCTCTGCATTTTCTATCTTGCTATGATTAAAACTTGCAAAATTCGTACTTGTTCGCTAAATCTCATCGAGACTATAGTAAAGGATTCTTTAAGGAATTTATGTATAACTTAAATTTTTCGACTCAACTAAGCGATAATTGGTATCTGATGCCAATGGATGTAGAAAGCGATTCTGCATCTGATAGATTTTTTTCTTTGTCAAAAGACACCCTGCCTGCACCAGCAAATATTGCTGAAGATTGGACTTTACTGCCGAATTCTCCAGATTTAATCTATCCGGAATATCAAGGGAACGCCTTAAAAAATTGGCTATTATGGAGTTTCCATACTCAAGTGTTTGGGAGCGATGCCCATCGAATGGGAGAAGTTGAGAACGGCCTTGCCATAAGTTATTATGTGCAAAGGAGTCTGGAGATTGCTCAAAAGTATGTAAAAATTCTACCTCCTGAGTTTGTAAAAATTCCCTATGATGGCGATATATATTTATCCGGACAATTATTTGGCGCTTATTCTCATCCTCAATCTATAGAGAGTGAATCTTTTGATCCTGATAAAAGAACTGCTATCATTTTTAGCGGTTCCTTTTTCCCTCATCAGGTATTTACTCCGGCGATTGCTGAGGGCTATCGGCAGGCTGGGATACAGGTTTTGACTTTTGACTACATGGGATTCGGAGAAAATATGTACGAAGAGTCCCCAAGTCCCCAAAATATGTTCAAAAGCGCTGAAGTGGCCTTAAATTACTTAATAGAAAAAAAAGTTTCACCAGAAAACATTATTATCCATGGATATTCCTTGGGAGGTTTTCCTGCTGCTAAATTAGCTGCTCAATATGGTACCGATTTAGTTTTAGATCGTGTTTCCATCTCAACTAAAACCATTGTCCGCAAAGCATTATCTAACATGCTGCCTTCGGTTGTGAATGGCATAGCAGTAGAGGCAATTGCTGCAGTTGTAGCTTATGCAGCTCCGTTTTGGCTAGAAGATGCATTGCCTAAAGTCAAAGGAAAAGTTTTTATCGCTCAAGAAATTGACTGGCAGTCAGATGGTGTTTTAGGACTTATTCAGCGCCTGCAGGAATGTCATGCGCTCGACTGCAAGTTGTTGAAATTCGCCACCACCCAGGAAGGTCATCTAACTACTCCATATAACACGTGGACCATTAAGGCACACCTCCTAGCAGAAAAGCTAGGAGAACGCACCTATAATGGCGATCGCGATCAGGAAGTTCGCAAACAGTGGCTCGCATATTTGCATATGGCAAATTGCGATCGGTAAATGGGTTTATACTTGTCTATTTTACTATTATTCTTGTGTGTTGTTTATTCTTTTATTTTTGAAGCGTTTTGAAGCACTATCCCAGTTGATATTATTAAAGAACACCTCAATGTATTTGTTTCTGTCTAATCCAAATTGTGTAATATAGGCATGTTCAAAAACATCCATCACAAGGATAGGGGTGCCTCCAGCTAAGTGCCCTAGATCATGTTCATTGATCCATTCATTGACCAGCCGGCCATTCTTGGGTTCAATATATGCAACCACCCATCCAATCCCTCGCATCAATCCTGTGGAAATAAAATCAGCCTTCCATTGATCGTAACCACCAAAATCATTTGTCATTTTCAATGCCAAGGGATCATTGGGATCAAGCGGCTTATCACCACCAAGATTTTCAAAATAATATTCATGGAGGAGCATCCCGTCAAATTCCCATCCTAAAATTCGCTTCAATCCGGCAAATTCAGGCGTTTTACTTTGGTTTTGTTTAGTTAAGGCTTGGATCTTTTGCAATACGGTATTGGTGTTGTTGACATACCCCTCATATAATTTAAAATGCATTTTCAATAAGGCGTCATCAAGGCCTTTGATTTTCCCTAAGAGATGGTCGAAGTTTTTTGCTTTGTATGGAGCAAGTATTGACTCTGAGGTTGTCAATTCTTTATATTCCGGCTGGGCAGCACACAAGGGAAATATGGACAAGCCGATCGTCATACAAGCTGGAAAAATGAGCGTTTTTTTCATAGTGTACCTTCAACTTTATGCTAAGTTCTTATAGGGGTTTTCAATCCTAAACATTATATATAAATTTATTTAGGAGATGTCCAAGATGTACAATATTTTCGCGTTTCTGGGTACCTTTATTTTGCTCCTTGCCTTTTCCCAAGCATTTATTGCTTCTCTTTTCTCACACGAGGGGCCAAGAAAGGAAGACCAGCTGACCTTTCAAAAGCATCAGGATATTCATCCTCCACTAGGTCTTCCTCCCATTCCATGGCCAAAAGATAATCTCTATACTAAAGAAAAAGCAGTCTTGGGCCGATATTTATATTTTGACGAGAGGCTTTCTTCGAACCAAACCATTTCTTGTGCAAGCTGCCACAACATGCCATGTGCCTATGGCGACTGTAGAGCTATCGCCATCGGTATCGATGATGTAAAGGGTACCCGGCATAGCCCAACCATCATCAACGCGGCATATGATACGATTTTCTTCTGGGATGGCAGGGCGGGTTCTTTAGAAGATCAATGTAAAGGGCCGATAGCGAATCCAAGGGAAATGACAAATCTAAAAGATTCCCATGAAGCGCATAAACAATGCGTTGAGCGCCTTCGAGAAAATTCTGGATATAAAGCTTTATTCAAAAATGCATTTGGAGACGAAGAGATTACGATCGACAAAATTGCCGATGCTATCGCCACATTTGAACGCACGATCCTTTCCGGCAACTCTCCCTACGACCGTTACGTTTCTGGCGACCGCTCAGCCCTTACCAAGGAACAGATTCATGGGATGGCAATCTTTAAAAAGGTGGGGTGTGCCAATTGTCATGGAGGGTTCAACTTCTCAGACTATCGTTTCCAAAACATAGGAATTGGCATGGATGCCCCAAATCCTGATTTAGGCCGTTATGCAATTACACACCAAGAAATTGACTGGGGAGCTTTCAAAACCCCTTCTTTGAGAGAAGCCGAACATACAGGTCCTTACATGCATGATGGCAGCCTTAAAACCTTGGAGGAAGTGGTTGACTATTATGATAAAGGCGGGATTAAAAATAAGAATTTACATCCTTTGATGCGTCCTTTAAATTTATCTACTGAGGACAAAAAAGCGCTTGTGAGTTTTTTAAAGGCGTTAAGCGGGGAAGGTTGGCAAAACATTCAAGAGCCTAAGGAATTTCCAAAATAAGAGCGTAATGGATCAGTTGTTTATTATCATCCATCATGGCTAAGTTTTGTCACACCCAGTGTGGACCAAATAATGACTCGAATAGTGAACTGATTTTTTATGATCTGATCGTATTCCAATCCCGATCCTGCTCATATTTAACGCAAAGGCGCAAAGGAAAAACACACAAATTTTATCTGGAGTTTGCTCGAAAGGGGAGCAGCTAAATATACCTCGCGCTGTTTAAATTCCAAGTTTTAGACCGCGCGAGGTATAGATTGTTAAAAATAAATAAGAATCTTAGCTGCTGTAAGTTACTGAGAATTTGTATAAACATAGGCTAAGACAAATTTTTGTCTTAAAACGGTGAAGTGGTGGCAGCAGATAGCCATGGGTGTAAACCCATGGAATAAGCGGATAGCTAGGCTAGATGCTATGAGCTCCCGTACGCCTGTCTATCCTTATTGGCATCAAAGAAATTCCCCCGAGAGGATTTCTCATTAAGGGTGTTGTTTAAGCTAGTTTTTCCACCTTTTTAACGAGATTTTTCAAGGCTTTCGGAACTGACTTTTTGAATTGAAATCTCATTGTTAAGGCAAGTAGCGGAGCGAGAAGACCAGACACCTTTACATGATGCGTGATTTGTACATGAGTTTCACTTATTTTTTTCAGCTTGTGACTGAACACTAATGTTGTAAATGGCATATGTGTCACGTCGCTATGGGCTTCATTCGGGACAATTTCCAAAATGGTGAAATCACTGGCGAACCAACCTTTCGGCTTCAGAGTCCCTTTTGTCCCTTCTGCAAACTTACCATCGAGACGACTCCATGTAAGTTCTTCGTCCCAGCTTGGCCAATTCGAAACATCTTTATAAACATTCCAAACAGCCTCTGGATTAGATTTCGCGACTTCAACAGCATTTACTTCCCAACTAAACATATTGATCTCCTGATTTTAAATTTTCTCAAGCAAAATACTAATGCTGGCTCCCTGAAGATTGCAAGCATACACCAAAATATTATTCAAAGGAACCTCGACCGCTTCATCGATGACAAATTGACCAAAGAGGGGTGAGCATGGTTGATTTGTAGAAAAAAATCCGGCTGGAATCTTCTGATGCAACAGGGCTTGCACCGCAACGATTAGCTCAACGGCGAGGTCTGCTCCTAACAAATGACCATATAGCGGTTTTGTTGTGGTAAGCGGGATATTTTCACAGGAGGCAAATACGATATTTAATTCGTTTAATTCCAAAATGTCGTTAATTGGTGCCCCTTTGCCTTCTAAAAAAATACAATCAACATCTTCAGGTTGCAAATTAGAGTTCCTTAAGCACTGCAGAATAGATACTGACAGTGTTGAAGCTATTCCAATTCCAGCTATCTTTGCATAGGCAGCCTGGTTTCTAGATTTTGCATTGCCATAGGTTTCAATGGTCAGGATCCCGGCCCCTTCTCCAAGAAGATACCCATCTGCTGTTGCACTGAAAGGGGTATAATTCCCTGTAAGAGAAACCTTTTCTGCATGCACGCATGCGTTATATACTAGAGGCGATAAAGGTGATTCCATTCCCCCGACAAAGGTTCCTTTCAAATAATTGTTGTTCATAAGATAAATCGCATGATCAATGGCATATCCAACGCTTAATGAATGGGCTGAGAAGGTTTTACTATATCCGGAAATCTTATATTGGATAGAAATCTCTCCCTGTGGTGCGGTTGGAAACCAAGCCGTGGCTACATATGGGCTTAAATTTTCATAATTTCTTGAATATATGTCATCCAATTGCGGTTCCACAAAAGACCATCCCCCTGTCGAGTTTCCTAGAAGAATGCCAAAATCGTAAGATGTCTCTTGGTTTAATCCTGACTGCTCATAAGATTGCCGAAAAGCCTGCATGGCCAACAGGCAAAATCTATCAAGTTTGCGGGCCTTTCTCATATCAATATCTCGGTAGAGTTCTTGATTATCAACGTAGGCGACCACATGGCGGATCGATTGCGTCCCCTTTATCTGATGATGAGGTCGATAGCAAGTTTTTGCTTCATAAACATTGTCTATAAAGTCCCTTAGATTATTACCAAGCGATGTCGATACACCCATTCCCGAAATTATAATATCTTGATCATTCATGCTATATGGCCTTTTTCAAAATCAAACATGTATGGATACCTGAGAAACCGCTGCTCGTTTTTAACACAGTGTCGATGCCGGTTTCGAAGGGGTCTCCGTGTATTACATTGATAGGACACTTAGGATCCTGATTTTCGAGGTTAAGTGTTGGAGATACAATTTGATGTTGTATTGAAAGAACAGAACTAATGATTTCAATGCTATTGGCAGCAGATAGAGCATGCCCCAGTTGCGATTTTATTGATGTGACAGGTATTTGCTTGGCGCGTTCTTTAAAGACTGAATAAAAGGCATTTGATTCAGCTATATCATTTTGTGGGGTAGAAGACCCATGGGTGTTGATAAAGTTGATGTCGTCGGCTGAAATTCTTGCGTCTTTAAGGGCAAATTCGCATGCTTTTGCCAGGGATTGGCCGTCCTGTGGGATATCCGTCATGTGATAGAAATTGTTAACGCTGCCCATGCCCACGATTTCGGCTAGAATGGGAGCGCCTCGTTGTTTGGCGTGTTCAAAATTTTCCAAAACGAGTATCGCCGCCCCCTCGGATAAGACAAAACCATCCCGATCAAGATCAAATGGCCTTGAAGCTTTGTCCGGATTTTTATTTCTTTTTGAAGTTGCGCCTATCTTATCGAAAGCTGCTACCACTAGAGGTGTGATAGGAGCTTCTACAGAACCTGTGAGAGCAACTTTAAGTCTGCCGCTCCTTATCATATGCATGGCATAGCCGATAGCATCATTTCCTCCGGTACATCCAGTGGCAATTGTCACTGTGCTTCCTTTTAAGCCATAATCTTCGGCTATTTTGCTGGCAATATGGTTGAAAAAGAACTGATGTGCATGAAATGGTTGATTTTTCGGGATGAAATCAATATATCCTTTGCCCTGTTTATAACTGTCAAAAGTTGATTCCATCATGTTAATCTCAGCGATGGCTGTGGAGATGAGAACCCCGCATTCTTCAGGGTCGAAAGTAGAATCCAAGAGCAATGAATTGTTAAGAGCCTCATTGGCGGCCATATCGGCAAAGATTTGATTTCGATTTTGTTTTTTATCATTGAGAAAAGGGATCTTCGTCACCCCGGCAATTTGGCTCATATGCTCCGGTATGAAAAAGAGATGGGAAATATTGATAACCCCGGACTTACCCTTTAAACTATTTATCCAAAAATCATTGATATTGTTGCCTAAGGGGTTAACAGTGCCCATGCCTGTGATGACAACTCGTTGTCTATTCATAGTATGACTCCAGATAGTGTTTGTTTAGGAAAGTGGTTTTCAATGATCGCCACTACTCGGGACGGTCCAGCCCCGCATCCTTTCAGCTTGATGGGGAAACAAGAAAGCAGGAATTTGCTCTCCCTTGGAAGGAGTGAAAGATTCGTCAGTCGTTCTATTTGACAATACTCCCTCTTTCTCCCGATCATATGACAAGGCCAAAGAACTGACTGATCATGCGTTTTCTTATAGGCATCGATCATCTTTTGAAACGGGGCGTCAAAGCCAAAACAGTCAACTCCGATCACTTTAACTCCAAAATCCAGAAGTTTTTCTGTTGCTTCCAAGCTTATTCCTCGAAAATCCGTAAAATATTCCGCACTACCCCACAGCTTGTCTGCACCGGTATGAATCAGTACGATATCTCCGGGGACTATAGAGAGCTGTTGAGATTCCAATGCATCTTCAATTTCATCTGGTTGGACAGTCTCTTTAGCCTCACTTCCGCTGCAGTCAAGCATAAGAGCCTGTCCAAAAAATAAATGGAGAGGCATCTCGTCGATTGATTTTGACTTTTGATTTTGAGAAATGGGGCCATAATGCAGAGGGGCGTCAACATGCGTTCCGGAGTGGGAGGTCAATCGGATCCTTTCCAGATTTACAGCCAAGCCGTCTACAAAACTGTCGGGGCTAAGTCCTGTGTTTTTTGTTAATATACATGCACCCTCCCGATGCGTGACATAGTCAATCACCACGGGCTCAGGTTCAGACTTAGAGTTTTCTAGAGGTAACGAAAGATCAATAAATTTGTGATTCATAGGTCTCCCTGGCTAATTGTATTCCCTTTTGAAGCGGAATCGGACGCTCTATTAATTGACATAAAGCCTGTGTAATGAAAATCGGGATCAGGGACGGTTGATGGGGATCGCTGAACAATCTGATAATAGATTTCCAGCAAGACTTGTCTAATTTTTTATATGGGCTCAACAGGGACTCACTCATCCAAGTCTTCAAAAACTCCCTGTAGCGATCATAGTTTTTATCCTGATAGGCTGAGACAGCCTGCTCGGCGGATAAAAAAGCGAAGTCTATCCCCGGGCAAAAGAACGGATCCATAAACAATGCGGCATCGCCTATGATGCAATAGTGTTTCCCGTATGGCTCTAAACAAACTCTTTGAATGTTTTTGATAGGAATAAATGGAATTGCTTGTTTGGAATTTTCAACTAAATATCTTACGTAACTGGATTGTGATAATCCTTTGGAAAAAATCTCTTCCGGCGTTTGATACGCATCTTCCTCAAGTACACATCCGATACTGATCCTATCGGTAAACGTAGGGATGCAGAATATATATCCATTCTTTATAGAAATGATGCGCATATCATCCAATGACACTCCGTTGTGTGGGATGAAGTGGCTAAAGCTAGCGAGACGATGATCTAGCTTCGTTTCGGTAGATGGGAGTTTGAGCGTGTTGGTAAGGAAGGCGGATTTGCCGCTTGCGTCGATAATATAGGGGGCTTCAAGGCTTATTGCTTTCCGATCTACTTCAAGATCGATTCTCACACTGTCTGCTTGCATCCGGAAATCTAGCAAGCGATCAAACTTGACTAGACATGCTCCTGAACTCACAGCATTTTCAAGCAATATTTGATCAAAGAGATCGCGATTGACATTGACGACATCTCCGCTATCAAAGTTTTCTTTGTCAGAGTCGACTGTAATTCTGGTTACCCTTTTACCATCCTCGGAGCAAAATGTGCACGCGTTGTGATGGGAAAAGCTGGTGTTAAGCAATTTGTCAAGTCCACGATCAGAAATAAAGGTGGGATAGTTTACCATCCAGTTTTCAGGCAGATGGTTTTTCGTCGCGCCGGTTGGGGTGACAATGCAAGTTTGGTATCCCTTTTGAGCAAGCAGCATTGCAGCCGAGCTGCCGCTGAGGCCGGAACCTAAAATCAGTACATCAATTTTGGACATGTTTCTTCTATTTTATCTAATAATATTTTAAGTCTATTGTGAAATCGCTCTGTGAAATCAGATCCGTCCTGATAGGGGTAGCAAAAGTTCCGCTCAGCAATAAGTTCGATGCTCCCATCACATTGCGATAAAAAAATCCATTTTCCATAGTGACTGATCGTTGGAGGGGGGGGCTCGGGTGAGAAGAAAGAAACATTTCCATCATTGTCTCTGAATCTGATAGTCCTCACCGTAGCAATAGTCCCTTCCCAGGACACATATAGATTGAATTCTTGATGGAATCCGTCATCATAAAGTACTTGGACTTCTTTTAATGGCGACCAAAATGAAGACCATTTTTTTATGTCCCAAATAAACTCGAATAGATTTGAATAAGGGCAAAAGATCTTCTTTCTGGACACAATCTTAGGCATTTGTTTCGATCCAGTTTTTGAAGGATTCTATGTTCTTTTGCAAAAATACCCCGAGGATTTCAGGATCGAAATCCATCCCATCCTTAATTGCAAAAATACGCGTGGCACTAACAAGGGTGCCGTCATTCACTTTTTCGAATTTCCAGACGCCTGTCATGGATTTAAACAGGGGCGGTGGTTTTGTTTGAAATATCTCTATTGACGAGTGCGGATAGCAGAAACGGATCGAGTGGACTGTTTCAGTCCTTTCTCCCCGTTTTACTGTCATATCAAATTCTTGATGCCTGGAATCATTGTAGAAGATGTTTATGTCCAACACATCATCCATCACACTTTTCCATTTCAAGATGTCTGCATAGGTAGTATATACCTTTTCTACGGGCGCTTTTATATGGATCTCTCTGGAAATCTTCATGAATGTGCCTCCAATACCTTCTTCCATGTCTGAAGGGCCAATTCTGCATGGGAGAGTAATGTGTTCTCGACTCGTTGCTTGGTCGTTTTGCCATCTTGAGAGGGGAATATCTCAGTGGCTTTTGATGGGTGGAGATTCCATTGATGCCAGGTTGTCACTTTACATTCGTTTCCGAATGGGATGAATTTCCATCCTCCGCAATGATGTTTCAAAAATGCCGGGGGATTCGGCTGGAAAAAAGTGATGCTATCGTTTGAGGTACATCTTCTGATCGATCTTACCTTTATCAATCCTGAGTCGGAATGGACATCCATGAGAAATTCTTGATAGACTCCATCATTATACAGTGTTTCGATCCTTTTGACATGCGGAAGGTTTTCAGGCCATTTTTCCATTTGATATATAGCCTGATAAGCCTTTTCAACTGGGCATGCGATCACAAGCGTTGCTTCACAATGACCTTCGAAAGGACAATCATGCATGGATGCTTCCTTTAATTTTTCCAGAGAAGCAGCAATGTCTGCGATCGTGTTATCCTTGCACAAAAATTTTCGTGGAAGATTTACTTTGAAATGTTTTTCCATCATGCAGGAGAGTTCAACAAGTTCCTGCGAATCAAAGCCAATGCCTTTTTCCCCAATTTGGGTGGATGCAGTAACTGTTGCAGTATCTATACCGAGTTTTTGAATTAGTGAATTGATTTGCCGGATCATATAACACCCATTTGTTGATTGTTTACAGGTTCTCCAAGCCATTTTTCTTTTTTCCCGGCCAAGAGATCTACGAGCACAATATTCATAGACCAGTTCTCTTCATTTTGCGATTCTTTATTATCCCAAAATTCATCGTTGACGAATTCCAGCACGACATTTAAGAACCACTCCTTGCCGAGTTCTGTCATCTCGACGCATTGTGCGGTAAGGCGTACGAGATTCTTTCTTTGCAACTTACTGACAATATCTCCAAATTCGTCCATGAATTCAGTTCCAAACCGATGGCGATAACGATCAAACCAAATCCTGAAATACTGGAGTGTGAACATGACATAGCGTTCTCTGTGATGTCGCGAGGTCATTTTTTGCGAAATTGTTGTTATGCGGTGATGGCCTTCGTTGACTGTCTGAATATATTCATTGATATCTTTTGAACTACCCAAACGATAATTATCAATTAGGCTGTAGGCACCCGCTCCAATTCCTAAGGTATCGGCAACATGTTCAAGGTTATAATCGTTATATACGTTTCGAAATCCTGGTTTGCAGAAATGATTGTGCATGTACATTTCAAAGCCCATCTCTTTTTCGACAAGATCTCTGAACTCTGTATACATCTTTTTGACACCGTCTGATTCCCGGTCTGCGACATCGGGAATTTTGCCTTCACGGATAAATTTGAACTGTGGAGTTTCTTCATGGATCCGGTAAAGATATACTGTCAGGTGCGTGATATCCAATTCTTTCAGCTTTTGAAGGTCCCTGCGCCACACATCCAGTGTATGGCCAGGCATATTATACATCATATCGATCTGGATATTTTCCATTCCCTTGGCTTTAAAGGCTTTGATGACTCTTTCGCTTTCTTCAGCAGCATGGGGAGATCCCACAACTTTCAGTACATCTTTGTCAAATGATTGTACCCCTAAACTGATCCGGTTTATCGGCGAGCTGACGACATAATCAATTTTCTCATCGTCATAATCATGAGCATTCCCTTCAAGGGTTATCTCGGTGTCTTTGGTAACCGGAAAATATGTGCATAGGGCATCGATAAGCCTTTTCAGATTGGCCGTCTTGAGAATGGACCCGGTTCCCCCTCCAATATAAACGGCACGCAGGCGGCTTTGGCTCCAGCGGGGATATCGGCTCCACTTTTCCATATCTTTGATTAATGCATCTAAATAGGTGTTTTCTTTATTTTGTGGATCCATTTTTGTAAGCAAATCAACAAAATAGGGGCATCCTTTACAGCGCACACGGCAGAATGGGATCGAAAGATAGATTACATAATCGCCGCATGGCTCATCCATATTAAGATGCTCAGCAACGAAAGTGCTGCCATGTTTATTTTTCCACATGGCCGTTGGATAGAAAATGAATGGGAGGTAACATTTTTCGGAATAGGGTTGGTCCTGTTTCATGCGTGCACCAAGTTAAGGTTAAATTGCGGGTTCTGATCAAGTGTTCATAAAAGAAAATGTAGTGTCATATGCAAAAGGTATTCCAACCATCTTCCAAAAGATTTCTTTGAAATCGGTTTCTGTGATTTCGAAAAAGCCAAGGCGGAACATATAGCCCCAGCTTGTTCTTCCTTTTGTGAAGGATAGTTCTTCCAGCATTGGCACAATAGAGCATGGATAGCTTTGCAAGTATTTGACGTTTCTTCTCCAGGGCACGAAGCCGCCGCCCATGTCATACTCATAAACTTCTTCATCGGAGATTTGGCCGATCGAAGTGAATTTTTGACAGGGTATTTTGCCTCCAAGAGCGTCTTTTGGTGAATAGTGGATAACCCAATCCCCTTGAGACATTCTCTTCAATGGGGTAGATTTCCCATGGCAGCTTTGAATAATGCCCCATTCGACACCTTTTAACACATGTTCATATGAAACAACGTTGATCCAGAAGCGGCATATTTGATCGTTTTTTTTAGCCAAGCACTTCCTCCTTGTTGGGATAGCCAATTAAATAGGTGATTTTCAGATGGAATTTTGAGGTTAATTCCCCAACTGTCCAATTAAAGTTTTCTCCTTCTAGTTCCTGTGTCATCTGCCGCAATTCGTCTTTCGTATAACTTCTAAGATTAGAAATCAGTCCATCCCAGGTATACATAAGCGGCACAAAGGGGATCAGATAGGTCCAGAAAAAACGTCCGATTTTTCTAGGTTTTACCAATAGGGAAAAAATTAGACAGGTAATTGGGGCTACCAATAGAGTCATAAGCGAGCCCGGATTTCTTTCTGTGATTTCGAAAATGGCAATCGGCATATTAGCATTCTTGGCATCCTGCAAGATTTCTTTAGCTTTTTCAGGAGTGAAGTGATGAAAGGCCGTAAACATCGTTCTCATCCCTTTAAGGCTCGAATTTACCTTGCTGGCGTCGACGGAATCTAAGATCGGGGTGACAAGTCTGTCTTGGTTGTCAGAAAAAGCCTCGATATTGGGGAACTTATCTGTTAAGAACAAATGGATATCTTCCCCGATTTCTTCCGAGATTTTTTTTCGAACGCCAAAGGCAGGACCCCCGCTACCTGAACAGAGGTCTACAAGCGTGTGATGTCCTGTTTTTTTCAGAACATCACTAATAAGCGGGGCGGCTGATTCATAAATGCCAAATTTTACAATCTGGAATGTAAGAAGGTCCGTGATATACCGTCTAAATGCTTTTGGAAGCCATGTCAAATCTTCGAATTCGAAAAGATTGATTCTTGGTAATTTCATTTGCAAACTTTGGTACATGCTTTTTCTGCAAGCGCAGCTAGAGTTTTTACCGATTGCGGTAATGCTTTTTGCATTTTAGGAAAAAGCTGCGTTTCTAAAATTGCTTGGGCGGCGGCGTGACAGGGAAAAATTTGCATCGTGTGGGTGATCATTACTCCATCCCCTTTCAATTCCAGAGTATGGGAAAGCCTGATCAAACCTAACCCTGTTTTAGCATCGTCTGTAAAACTGCGGGGCGCGGTGCATTCTGTGATAACCATCGATACGGGTTCAAAGGCCCCTTTCGGCATCAAGAGGGCTTTGCCGCCAACTTCAAAGGAACTATCCTTCTCGTGCCTGCACCATTCAAGGGCTGTGTCCCAGACCGGCCAAGTCTCTATGTTGCTCCATAAACTCCAAACGGTTTCTGGAGTGGAATTTGAAAATTCAGTATGTGTGACTTCTAGCATTTTTGTTTCCTCTGTATGTGTTATTCTTAGCACTACCATTTGCCTTCAAATGTCTTATTCGTTTTCAACAAACCTTTTTTGTGTGGTGTAGTCTATAAATCGTTCTTTCAGGCCAGTTTAAGCATTGTCTTTAGTTCAAACTTAGATCCGTTTTTCTTGTGAATTATGTAAACTTTATAATCCAATATTGAAGTCTGTAAATTGGGCACATTATATTCACACGGGTAAATATCTGAAAAGAAAAAAAAGAAAAAAATAAATTTATACGTGCATTTATATGTTTTATTACTATGCTAAAAATTCATTAAAAAATATTCATGTAATGAAAATATTAATGCATAATGCATTTATGTAAAATGATATGTGGATAAATTTCATGAAATTAAAAAATAATAGTTATATGTATAACAAATAATTGAAATTGATACTTATTTGTAGCAATTTCTTTATTCACGTTTTTGATTCCGATCGCGTTCCATTCAACGCAGAGCGTTCCTTATGCATGAGGCTATGGAGAAATGGGCTAAGACCGCTCCATGGCCTTGCGTACCTCTGCAATGGGGTTTGCAACAGCTCAATCAAATATAGACAATATAACCTTAGCGATGATGAATTCGATACGGCGAAGGATATCGCCTCCGGATAGCTTTATGCAGATGTAAATCAAATTAAATTTTCTCTCATAGAAGGAGAGTAAGGAGATAAAACATGAAAAAAATCTTAATAGAATAACAAAAGCTCTTTAAGAAATAGCCAAAGGCATGCACAAAGTTGGTAATATTCACAACCCTTCTGACATTATCCCTTGGGTGCGGTCATGACCATTCTTTAAGAACGGGGTCAGTGGGCTTAGTGTTTGGAACTTGGTGTTTGGGATTTAGTGTTTGGGGCTTAGTGGAATGACTATAATACCTCGGTGTTTTAGCTTCCGCACAAGATATTGTAACCTATGAGGTTTATATTGTTGCCGATGTCCTTATAGTGAAACAAATAGTGAACCGATTTCTTTATGATCTGATCGTATTCCAATCCCGATCCTGCTCGAATTAAACGCAAAGGCGTTAAGACCGCAAAGTCGCAAAGGGAAAACACACCAGAAATTTTCCGGAGTTTTTGTCTGAAGATCTGCTGTTCTGTATGTTTCTTTGCACCGCGTTCTCTGCCCTTTGCGTTAAATTTGGCGAGGTTCAGATTGAA
>Ga0351960_1063_pt1 | contig 21267 bp, 14 predicted proteins | sample TotcelT113001M14_FD_205808 | JGI IMG/M metagenome (GOLD analysis project Ga0351960, IMG submission 205808) | Enriched cells from coal bed in the Powder River Basin, Montana, United States - Total cells T11 rep3 HSBNCT.T11.300.1.M14 ... | reverse complement strand
TCCAGGAGCGCTCGAAGTCATGGGCCGTGACATGGTCTCCATTGGACCACATCGATTCGCGCAAGGTGAATGTATAGGTTTTTAAATCTTCGGAAATTTCGATGGCTTCTGCCAAAGCTGGAATCGCTTTACCATGGGAATCCTGACGGGTAAGGCCCTCATATAATAAGTGAAGTGCAGTCGCCGTGGTTAAATCTCTTGCTAAGCGCGGATCTAACGTCTGCGGATCGGAAGCGGTAGCAATCCGAATTACTTGCCTTCTATCCTGTTGCTGAAGGTCGTTGGTTGATTTGTTTTTACAGCCGAAGAGCAACGAAGCTGAAAGAAGCACGAGAAGAAGGGACTTTGTGAGATCGGGATTCATAATTTTTTCTTCATTTCATTAAATTTTGAGGAGGCTTGCAGTGTAAGTATTTGACTGAGAACAGGTTGCGTTTTAGGGCTCGAGTGTTGGGCTATCCCGAAAGCATAAATTATTCCTGCCCAGGCATTATAGTTGTTCAGCAAATCTCTGGAAACGACTATAAGTTAAACTATTTTCCTTCATTCGGGCAAGAAAAAACGTTGAGAAAAACGAGTGATTTATGTTGTATCAATTGGAAAAATCTTTTATAAAAACGGTAACCTAACAATTGACAGGCATCTTATGTCAAGACTACTTTCGCTGCTTATTATTTTTGCTGTGATCTTTGTTGTATACTTGTTTGTACAGCATTCAAGAGAACCGGTCCTTCCAAGCTCCACAAAGCTGGAAGATAAGGCACCGGCGGTCTCTCATGAAACTTGGCATGAGTTTACGGCCCCCGGAGGGAAGTTTAAAGTACTTTTACCAAGCCTTCCGCAACATGTGACAGAGACTGCCAATGATCCCAAAAACAAAGAAGTTCGAAGCTACGACACCTACGTGTCTACTAGTGATAATGGAACAGCTTTTTGGATCAACTTGATCTCTTTCCCTACAGAAAAAGATATGCGCAATACTGAAGAGCTATTGACAGGGGTTTTGAACGATATACTCACGCATAAAGACTCAAATAAACTAAAGACTATGGATCTAGGGATGTTCCATGGCAGTAAGTCATTGAGATTTTCTATCGGGAGCGATGAGATGAATATTGAAGGCCTTGTCTTTATGAAAGGACGCACGCTCTGCCTGTTGACAATGATTTCAAAAGGAGATGTATATAATCCCAAGGACTTCGAGTTTTTCACGAATTCATTTGATTTGCAGAACATTGAGTAGAACGTAAGCTATACCGCGCAGTTCAAATATCATGTTTGGGCCGCTCGAGGCATAAAATAGCTCTGTAGATCAGTTCCTCGTAGTTCAAAATAGACCATCTCATTATACTTGTTGCTAGAATGCTGACACAAAACGCTTAAGGGAACGCTCTCATGGCCAACGGAATACACAAACGGACAATTGCCGCAATATTGGGTTTATCTTGTTTTTCGCTCAATTATGAACTAGATGCTCAAGCGGTGTTGACCCCGCCGCAAACTACCGTTACCCAAGTCTCAACTGTTGATAACCCCTTTGCAAATACGATAGGTCCCTATACTGTTCCCCAATCCTTTGTGGGATCTTATACTCAATATCCCGGTACTTCAACAACGATTTATCCCGGCACTACTGGTAATACGATTTATTCGGGCACCACCGGTTATTATAATAACGGTCTTCCAGGGTCTTTGAATCAGGGATCGTCGATGGGCCCCGGCCCTAACGGGCCTCCTCAATTTAGACAGATTCAACCAACCTATGCGCAAGCCCCGCCTCCTGCGCCACTCCCTGACATCAATTTAAAAAGACCTAATGAAACCTTTGCCGTACCAGCCTTTGGTCCTTACTACACGTTTCCCGGTTTGGTAGGGGTCAGAAGAGGAGCCTGGGTAGGCAGCGACTATCTTTATAATATCCCTTTCAATATCAAGATCATTGTGGAAATCGTGATGCCTGATGGTAAATTAATTCCCCTTCAGCAAGCTTCCTTGGAAAAACGGGTGGCCAGAATATTTGAAGAGAGCGGGATCATGACGACCGGCATTTGTAATAATTGCGGTCTTGGCACGGGGCTTATCCCTCCCCCTACCTTGCCCTCTGCACGGCCGCCCGCTTCGCCTTATACAGGTGGTACTCCGGCATTTCGCTCTCTTGCGCAACCTTCTTCTAGTCCTGGCGGTACCTATTCTAATAATCCCATCGGCACTTCTAGTCCCATCGGTTCCAATTTTAATTCCATGGGAGGAGGATTTTCGAGCCCATACCAATCTGTGGCTACCGGCATGCCTTCGCAGTCAACTGTCTCCACACCCCAGATCAACCTGTCCAAGTCTATGTTCGATCAGCCATCCCTGCCCTTCTTTCATATTTTAGTGATGCCCTACCCATTGGAAAATCGGTATGTGGCGTGTTGTTCCGGGCGTTTATTTGAGGCTGTAAAACTGGACAGGATCGATTTCAAAACACAGGGAGTTATCCAAGCCATCACTTGGGAAAAACAGACGTTGGTCTCAGCATCTAAAGAGGAGTTCGAAGATGTTGTTGATGGTGCTGTGGATCATATCACAAGAACTTTTGTAGAACGGCTTTTATTTTATCACGAGATTCAGGAAGATCTAAGGGAACGCCGGCGCTACTATAACTAACGCCGGTTTATGAATGGGCTCGTTATAGTCCTTCCTGGAAGTCTCTGGAATGACTATAACGTAGCGATAGCACTACTGATTGGAATCATCTTCTTCTGTTTCTTGATTAGCTTCTAAGTCAGTTCCTTCTTCGAATTCATAAAATTCGTCACCAATCTTTGTGATCACATCATTCATTTCTAATGCGGCCATGGCAGCTTCGAAGCCTTTGTTCCCGGATTTACAGCCGGACCGTTCCATAGCTTGCTCTATTGTATCAGTCGTGAGAACGCCAAAAATGATAGGTGTGTAGCTTTCCAGAGAAACAGCGCTTACACCAGCAGCAGTTTGAGCAGCAACATATTCGAAATGGGGGGTCTGTCCACGGATAATAGCACCTAAGCAAATGATCACGTCGAATTGATTAGATATGGCCAATGTTTTTGCTGCCAGCGGGATTTCAAATGCCCCAGGAACCCATACCGTTGTAATATGTTCTTCTTCGACACCATGTCTCAAAAGACAATCCAAAGCTCCTTCAAGAAGATTTTTGGTGATAGTTTCATTGAAACGTGCGACAATAATGCCTACATGTGTCCATTCGCCTTGCAATTGACCTGAAATTATTCTCATATGTGTTCCTTTATGTTGAGTCGATGTTATATTTCCAGTAAATGGCCTAATTTGTCTTTTTTTGTCTGTAAATAGCGGGCGTTTTCTTTTGTACTTTTCGAAAGAAGCGGCACTCTTTCGACGATTTGCAAATCAAAACCTGTCAATCCTCCGTATTTAGCAGGATTATTTGTCATCAAACGAATCGTTGTGATGCCTAAATCGACTAGGATTTGTGCCCCAATACCGTACTCTCTAGAGTCAGCAGGAAATCCTAATTCAACGTTTGCTTCTACTGTATCTCTTCCATTGTCTTGCAGATTATAAGCCCGGAGTTTATGTCCTAGTCCGATTCCTCTACCTTCATGTCCTCTTAAATAGACGAGCACGCCAGTGCCTTCCTCGCTAATTTGTTTAAGCGCCAAATCCAACTGTTCTCCGCAATCGCATCGTTTTGATTGGAAGATATCTCCGGTCAGGCATTCCGAATGAACTCTCACCAAGACATTTTCTTTTCCGGAAATATCCCCTCTGCATAAAGCTAAATGCTCGATTCCATCTAAAAGAGATTGATAGACAATTGCAGTAAAATCTCCAAAGTTTGTTGGCAAACGAGCTTCGGAAACTTTTATGATTAACTTTTCATTCCGGCGCCTATAGCGGATAATGTCAGCAATCGAAATGAGAGGGATATTATGTGCTTTAGCGAATTTCATCAAATCAGGCATCCGGGCCATGCTTCCATTTTCATTGACAAGTTCGCAAATCACGCCTGCTGGGAATAGTCCGGCGGATCTGGCAAGATCCACGGCGGCTTCTGTATGTCCTGCGCGCTTCAACACACCGCCTTCTCGATAGCGAAGGGGGAAAATATGGCCAGGACGCCGCAGATCTTCCGGACAAGATGCCGGAGAAGTCAGGGCTTGTATTGTTAATGTACGATCTTCTGCAGAAACTCCTGTTGTCGTTCTTTTCGCAGCATCCACAGAAACAGTAAAGGCTGTCCGGTGGCTTTCGGTATTTTCTTGGACCATTAGCGGGATTTTCAATCGATCAAGGTCTTCTCCCAGCATAGGAACGCAAATGATGCCGCTTGTATGTTTTACCATAAAAGCAATATGCTCCGGGGTTACCTTTTCGGCAGCAATGATCAGATCCCCCTCATTTTCTCTGGCTGTATCATCGAATACCACCACGAACTTTCCCTGCTTCAAGGCATTCAAGGCATCTTCAACTGTATTGGAAATCATCGTGATGAGTCCTTTGTTACAAAATATGCATAGTATAGTCATTCCTCTAAGTTTATGAATTGGGGGTAACTATCTGAAAGGCATCTTTTACGTTTTATTTTTTGGAAATAGCTGACTCTATTCCCTGCGAAATAAATCGCAAAATCAGCACTTTAATATAGTTACCCTCGATCTCAGAGACTTACAGGAATGACTATAAATTGAGGATTTAAAACTATCTAAATTAACATGATGCCCAAATAAGAGATAATAGGAAAGAGGTTTTTACTGACCAGATCTTCGTGACAGCAATTGTGGGTGAGTGAAAACTCCCTCGAAATTCCCTTATAGTCTTTCACGTAAGTCGGATAATTGCCTGTGTGAATTGTTGTTCTCGATGTCTATTCTCTGTGCCTCTGTGTTTCTATCATCTTAAATGTACGCTCCAAATCTTTCATTAGAGACGCAGGATAGAGTCAATAAAATCAGATTAAAAACATTTTTACAAGGATTTTTCTGGGCGTAATTGCTGTTTTTTCACTGGTTAATCCTCCCTAGATGTTGGGCCGCTCGAGGATTATAGCTAACATTTTTTTGATCAGAGAGGCGAGCGCGTCATATAACTTCTTAAGTATCAATAAACAAATACCCGGAACAAAAATTAAAATAGGCCCTAGGACCATATGCAGAATTGTTAGTAAAACTCTTTTGACTTGTTTGTTTTCTTTGAAGGGGTCTAGTTTCTCTATCAAGACCTCAGGCTGTCCTGTAAATGCCTGAATATGCGAAGCTAGAAAATTCGGCTTAATTCCCTCAGTATTAGGATTGATCTTGTATAGATGAACAGCTTCACCGGTCGGCCATGTTCCTAAAATAGGAACAAGGTCGTTGCTCTGCATGTAAATATTAATGTTCCCTTCATTGTATGCATTCTTCCATTTCCAAGGATAGAGTCCAGCCGGATTATAAGCGTCAACGCGTCCGATCTGTTCTGTGAATTCAATTAGCGTGAGCAGCGCCAATGAACCCCCGAGGCTTTGGCCGAATAAAGAAACATTGTGCCTATCTTTCATCCATTTGGCGATGTTTGCCTTGCCTAGCGCAAATACAGACTCTCCCACAGAACAACCGGGGGTAAAGTCTGTTAAGACAGATGCCGCAAATCCATCTCCTGCAGGGAAGGTGGTTCCTGTAAAAATAAGGATCGGTTGAGCACCTGGAGTTGTTGGTGTCAATCCATAGGCATATAAGGGTGAAGTTATCCATGCTAGATTCAAAGGGATCTTCTCGATTTCATATGTTGCCTTTATCCACGCGCCATCGATTTTTTGGGGAATGACGATAGAGCCTTCTTTCGGATAGGAGTAAGGCAGCAGAGCTAGAACATTTCCTAGGAAAATGCGATATACGTCTTCCCGGTCCGGTCCTATATCCGGATTATTGAATTGATCCAGGCATTCGAGCAAGCAAGTTTGTAGTGTCTCTTTAAAACTTTCCATTAGCTCTGGATTCAATTGCACAAATATAGCTTTCCATACTTCCCATTTTTTGGGGATATGAGGCATTTGGCTACCTTTTAAAATAAATTGTATAAAATCATCAACAAGTTCATTTTTTGTTCGCTCAGGATCACTGGTTATGGAGGCTTCTTCGATTTGCTGTTGGGCAATACATGGGGCTGGCTTTGAAAATACTGCACCATGACCGCTATAAAAAATTCGAGCAAGAAACACTTCGCGGATCTTATTTAAATCTCCAAATGTGATTTCTTTACCGGATGTAATCGAAAACTTTATTGTTCTCTCAATATCCTCCCAAATCAACACGGCATCATTGAAATCTGCTATACCGGCTTGCTTAGCAATCTGCTTTTTGACGAGGGTCCAGAATTCCTTCTCAGCCTTTTTTTTGGGAATGAAGCTGAATAGGGATTTCGTGCTGCTCGTCCTCAGCATCATCCTTTTTTCTGTGTCAATAACAGTTTCATTTGAAAGAGACATTCCAAACAAATCGCTGGTTTTTGAAATATCTACGTACTGTGGTATCATAAACTAATGATTAATATAAGTTTTTATATGTGATTAATTAATGAAAATTGTATATCACTTATTAATATAAAACAAATACAATTGTTGTAGTCCTTCCAGGGAGCTTTCGGGGTACGTCCTCAAAAAGTTATGTCGGCAGACATAAGGTAGCAAGGCCGTCCCGGCCTTGGTTATGTTAAAGCTGCATAGGTGCGATCTGGTTATCTTTTTGCCATGACTTTTTAAGGACGTACCTTTCGCGCTGTTCAAAATCCAAGTTTTAGACCGCCCGAGGTATATAACATTGAGCCCCTTCTCTGTGCTCTCTGTGGCCTCTGTGGTAGTAAACTGCTTCTTCAGTTATTACCACAGAGGCCACAGAGAGCACAGAGAAGGGGCTAAATGTTACAGTTATGACTGCCGATTTCTATCTTTGGTTGTATTTAGATACGTATTAATAAAAAACCAACCGAATTTTGCGATCATAGACCTACCCAGTGTGAGAGATTTAGCGCAAAGGCGCAAAGGAGAGAGCACAGAAAAAGCGGCTAACTGTTAAGGACGATAAGTGTCGAAAGTTTTTCGCAGCTCTTCCATTCGAGTTCTGTTTACTCCAAAATCAGAATACCCGCATCGAGCGCAAGAGCGTATTTGAATCACATGCGATTCCGGTATCCACAGAAATTCGACATCATCTATAAAGCTGAAAAGATTAGAGCGGAATTCCGCATGAAGGTAGTGTTCATTTTGTGAAATAATCGAGGACCGTGGGTAGGCTTTAATGATCTTTGCTAAAGAAGGGATAGGGGATTCCTCGGAAGGCCAGATAAAAGGTGCTATGGCATGCGTCCGGTCTTCATTTTGACTGCAAACACAATTCGGCGAGGATGTGCATTTTCCCAATTGACCATTTTGCAGGCCAGTTTGTGGAGTTTTTTGACAATGCACATAGGAACCAGCGGTTACCAGCAGAAGGCCAATAACGATAGAGAGAGTAGTAATCATAAAACGACTCCTTGATGAGTACATATACCTCGCGCGGTCTTGAAATTTGAACTACGCCAAAGCCCCGGGGTTGAATCGATCGAAAGCGACTCCATATTACTATATTGGGTCGCTTTCGATCGTTCAACCGCGGGAGCTTTCGCGCTGTTCAAATTTCAAGTTTTAGACCGCGCGAGGTATAACAGTAGCTGACTTTAGTTTCGCACCTACCAAGCATACACGGGTAAAATTATTTAGGATAGTTTAACTTCGTAACCCTGCTGTTTGTATGATTCCAGACGTCCGGATGCTATTTCAGTTTTGGCAGGTTGGGTTTCATCAAATAACTCATAGATCAACTCAAATTCATTCGGGAATGAAGCTATTTGCGGGCATAAATTCATCAAGATGCTAGCTTCATTCAAGTTCTTTTGACTTGTTGTGATCACAATCCTTTCCTTGACAGGTTGGTTTGCACATACATGCGGTAAAAAGCTCTCTTCGGGCAGTCTCCATAGCAGTTGATCGATATAGTTTGAAACCTCTTCCCCTGGTGTCGCTACCATAATCGACTGCCCCAGATCAAAATGACGTTGTATTGTCTCACATAGTTTCGTCAACTTAATGTGATTTGTGGCTACGCGGATGAATTGTATGACTGTCGATTTCTTGCTGGTTTTCATAAATATGTCTGCTTGGTACTGATTTTCCTATTCCTGCTGCTTGTGAGTGTGTTTGCTCTTACAATCAAAGAACTGAGTGGGGGTATTAAGTTTCTCTTGGATTATCCTAAAGCGCCAAGGCAGCAAAGCATCCTCGCCTGCATAATCGATGTTTACTCTTGGACTGGCTACAATCATGGTTTCATCTATAATGATGCCTCTGTCTTCTAGCCAAATCTGCGTTCCGGTAAGGTTGATCCCATTATGCGTTGTGTTAATCCCTAGAGCCTGCGTGAGTGCTCCAGGACCTCCTGCAACCGTCTTGTCAAGGTGTGCTTTTCCGCGCCGCTTCAACATGTCATCTACTCCAATCTCAGGTAAAATCGCTCTGATGAGGACGGCATGCGGAATATCAGGTTCATTTGTGACAATGTTGAACAAGCTATGGATTCCATAACATGTAAACACATAGCAGGTGCCCCCTTCCCAGTACATAGTTTCATTACGTTTTGTCCGTCGACATCCATACGCATGGGAAGCTCGGTCTTCAGGGGCCCTATATGCTTCAGTTTCTACAATCATTCCGCCTGTCAGGATATCATCGAAATTTGTCAGCAAGAACTTTCCCAATAAATCCCTACTTAAAAATATCACATCGGGATGTCGATAGTATTCTTTAGGCAGCTTCACAATGACTTAATGCTTCCTTTTTTTGCCGGAGGATTTGACCCTGGACCGTTTTTCTTTTGTTGTGGAGGAAGACGATGATTTGTCCGAATGTTTACGAGTTTGTTTCTTTTGGTTTTTTTTGGAGGAATCGGCAGACTTTTCCGTTTCTTCGTCTGGTGTATCAATGAGGGCCCAACGGCTTTCTAAGGTTATCAAGTTAATATTTTTCAACATCACAAGGATTTTATCGCCAGCGACAAAGGTTCGTCCATCATGAACGCCTCTTAAACGCATATTCGGTTCATCGTATGTGTAAAAATCATCATCGATTTCGGAAACATGAGAAAAGCTTTCCAGCATAAACTCCAATATTTCGAAAGTAAATCCGAAGTTTTTGACCTTGGTGACCACAGCTTCATATTGTCGATACTTATCTTTTTCATATGCAGCCGATATTAGCCGGAGTTTTTTTAATAAAACAACAGCATTTTCTGCCCTGGCGCTTATCCGTTCCTGTTCAGAACATTTATCAGAGATCAATTCCAGTGATTCCCGATCTTTATCTTCTCCAAATAAAATCCTGTGAACGACCAGGTCGACATACCGTCGAATAGGGCTGGTAAAGTGGCAATAATAGGTCAGTGCTAAACCATAGTGGCCGATATTATCCGGAGAATATACAGCTAAACGCATCCGGCGGATGTAGCTTGTTGCCAGATATTGGCCATAAGGCGTGGCTAGGGCTTCATCGAATAATTTCTGTAGTTCTGCTGGATTCGGTGTTTCGGAGACGTTGAAGCCAAAGGCTGAAGCAAGCGAGGAGAAGTCCTTCATGTTTTCTTCCGAAGGGATATCGTGCACCCGATAGGTCAACCCTTTTCCTAGCTTCGTGATATGTGTGGCGACGACTTCATTAGCCTTTAGCATGAACTCTTCAACCAGCTGGTGCGTTATGTCATATTCAATATAATCGGTTCCGGTCGGAACACCGTTTGCATCGACGAGAACGACAAGTTCAGGCATAGCGAATTCAAGACTTCCCCGCTCATACCGCCTGGCCTTTAGATGTTTACAAAACTCCACCATTAGCGCCAGTGTTTCTGAGTAGGCGCTTTTCTTTTTACCATCCAGTACCTGCTTGGCTTCCTTGTAAGTAAACCGTTTTCTAGACCGTATAACGCTTCGTGTTATGCGATAATCGAGGAGGTTTCCCTTGCCGTCGAATTTCATCAGGACAGAAGCTGCAAGGCGATTCACTTTTGGCTTTAGGCTGCACAAATTTTCCGAGAGTTCAGAGGGCAGCATGGGAACACAATGGCCTGGAAAATAGGTCGAATTCGAACGGGCATGCGCTTCTTCATCGAGGGCTGAATCAAGCCGAACATAATGAGATACGTCCGCAATGTGCACTCCTAATTCATATCCGCCTTCAGCTGTTCTTGTGAGGTTGACAGCATCATCGTAATCTTTTGCCGTGTCAGGGTCCACGGTGAAACAGTCCAAATGGCGCAGATCTTCTCGGTTTCGTATTTCTTTGGTTGAGACCTGCTTCCCGAAAGACCTCGCCTCTTGAATAGCCCCATTGGAGAAGTCTGAACGCAGTTCAAATTCCTCAATAGCGCCTCGAATGTCGCAGGATGGATCCGATATATGGCCGATATAATGCGATACACGGCATTGGGTTTCTGTTTCTTTTGATCCCCAGTCGATGACTTCCATGACAATCCGGTCGCCAACTTTAAGGTCGAAGTCAGCGGGATGCACCAAAACTTTTTGCTGGGCCCCTAGCAAAGGAACGTAGGCAAGGATCTTGCCGAACGGTTCAATTTCTTTAATGATTCCGGCCAGATGCGTTCTTCCTCTTTCCAGTATTGAGATCACTTTTCCTTCCGGACCTTTATCCGAAACGACTTCCGTGTTGATCAATACTTCCACTTTATCCCCATCGACAGCATTGCGCGTAAGATGCTTAGGAATAAAAATATCTTCAGGGTATTGAGTGGTATTTTCCGGACGAAGGAAGGCAAATCCGCGGGCATGTACGCTTAGGATGCCGGTCACTACATCAGAACTGATTTTTTTCCATATGTAACACCCTTTCGTTAATTCAATTTTCCCTTCTTTCAACAATGTTTTTAACACCTCGTGAAAGAGCATGGCATGTTGTGAAGGGAGATGAAGCCGCTGGAGTAAGGCTGCTTCAGGTAAAGGTCTGTAACTTTTTCCACTGAGAAACTGTTCTGTAGTTCGTAGCAGGTTTTCAAACAGTTTTTCTTCTTTCGGACTCATGCTCGATGAGGGCATTTCTTTTGACTTTTTGCTATTGTTTCCCATATAATCACTTTGCTCGGGGCGGTTAGGTTTTTGGAATTTGCCACACTATTATAGGGTTTATCCGAATACGATTTTTTTCGCAGCAAATACCGCTTGCGGTTGTTTGTCTATAAATAAATCGGACTTGCTAGTAACGCACTGGAAATCCCAAAAACGAGACTCCCTCGATGATAACTCACTGATTTGCATTGTAGCATATCCAAAGTTTAAGGGAATACAACTTTCATACACCCGGACTTCTATGAAATATGATCATAAAGCTATCGAAGATAAGTGGCAGAAATACTGGTTAACGCACAAAACCTTCAAGACTGAAAATCACTCAGTCAAACCCAAATACTATGTCCTAGACATGTTCCCCTACCCCTCCGGTTCCGGATTGCATGTAGGACACGTTGAGGGGTACACGGCTACCGATATCCTGGCCCGTTATAAACGGATGGCCGGCTTCAATGTCCTGCATCCCATGGGATGGGATAGTTTCGGTTTGCCCGCTGAGCAATATGCAGTTCGCACAGGCACGCATCCTGCCGTTACAACCAAAGAAAATATTAACACGTTTCGCCGTCAGCTTCAATCGCTTGGGTTCAGTTATGACTGGGACCGTGAATTCGCTACCAGCGAACCTTCCTATTACAAATGGACTCAATGGATTTTTACAAAACTCTATGAACAAGGGTTAGCCTATGAAGCCGAAATGCTCGTCAACTTCTGCCCTGCTTTAGGCACTGTCCTTGCCAATGAAGAAGTTGAAAACGGCCGAGCCAAAGAAGGAGGGCACCTAGTCGAACGCCGCCCTCTCCGCCAATGGGTCCTGAAAATCACCGCTTATGCTGAACGTTTATTGCAAGATCTTGATCTCCTGGATTGGCCTGAAAGCTTGAAAAAACTGCAGAGCAATTGGATAGGCAAAAGCGAAGGCGCCCAAGTCGATTTCGCTGTCTGCGGCCTCAACGAAGTTCTTACTGTTTTTACCACACGTCCCGATACCTTATTCGGCGCTACCTACATGGTCTTAGCTCCTGAACATTCATTGATCTCCAAAATTACTACGGCTGATCAAGCTAATGCGGTTAAGGATTATCAGACGAAGGCGGCTGGGAAGAGCGATTTGGACCGAACGGACCTCAACAAAACTAAGTCAGGGGTCTTTACAGGAGGATATGCGGTCAATCCAATCAATGGAGCAAAAATCCCCATCTGGATTTCTGATTACGTTTTAATGGGATATGGGACAGGATGCATTATGGCTGTGCCTGCACATGATGAAAGGGATTTCGCCTTTGCGAAACAATTCCAGCTTCCGATTATTCCAGTGTACGAGCCTACGCTTGAAAGCGTTGCTTCTGTTGAAGAATTGGACATCCTGAAAAGAAAAGTTTTCAATGGAGATCTTTGCTGGCCGGGTGAGGGAGTATGTGCCAACAGCAGTTCCAATACATTGAAGCTTAATGGGTTGCAAGTTCCGGAGGCCAAGACGGCAGTCATTCAGTGGCTGGAAAAAAATGGAAAAGGAAAATTTGCTGTTACCTATAAATTGCGAGATTGGCTATTTTCCAGACAAAGGTACTGGGGTGAGCCGTTCCCTGTGCTTCACTTTGCTGATGGCTCCCTTCGAGTACTGAGCATTGACGAGCTTCCGCTGTGCCCGCCGGTATTGACTGATTTCAAACCGACTGGCGACGGTCTGAGTCCTTTGGCAAGAGTTCCGTCTTGGATCCATATTGTCGATCCTGTGACGGGAAAGGATGCGCGCCGGGAAACAAATACGATGCCGCAATGGGCAGGCTCCTGTTGGTATTATCTGCGGTTTTGCGACCCTATGAACGAGTCGGAAGCTTGGGGCCGCGAACCTGAACAGTACTGGCTGCCTGTGGATATGTATGTGGGTGGTGTTGAACATGCTGTGCTGCATCTGCTCTATGCGAGGTTTTGGCATAAAGTCCTGTATGATTGCAAGCTGGTCAGCACGCCGGAACCTTTTAAGACATTGCGAAATCAAGGGCTTATCGTGGCTCGTTCCTTTCAAAAGGAGAGTGGAAGCTATGTTGCTCCTGAAGATGTCGAAGAAAAAAATGGGCAGTATTATCATCGGGAGACTGATGAGATTCTATCGACGCAGGTGGAGAAAATGTCCAAATCGAAGCTAAACGGGATCACCCCGGATGATATTATAGAAGAGTTTGGTGCAGATTCGCTGCGCTTATATGAGATGTTTATGGGCCCATTGGAAAAGGAAAAGATCTGGAATACGGATGCTGTCCAAGGATGCCGCCGTTTTCTTGCTCGTATGTATGATCTGGCTGTTTCTGACAAAGTGGGCAATGGCGAATCAGAAGAAGCTCTCCGGCTGGGGCATAGGCTCGTGCATGGGGTGCAAAAAGATATCGAAGCTATGCAGTTCAATACAGCGATAGCCAAGATGATGGAATTTGTCAATGATTTCACCAAATTGCCTTCCTACCCCAGAAGTGTAGTGAAAATGGCTGTTTTGGCTTTGGCTCCCTTTGCTCCGCATGCGGCCGAAGAACTATGGGAGATCCTAGGAGGACGCGGTACTCTTGCTTATGAGCCCTATCCTCAGGCAGACCTAAAATACCTGGAAGATGCGACCATTACCTATGTCGTTCAAGTCAACGGAAAGCTGCGCGGACGATTTGAACTGCCGAAAGACCAAAGTCAGGAGGCTGTGGTAGCTGCGGCAAAACAAAATCCGCACATCGCCAAGTATCTTGATGGGGCTGTATTGGCAAAAGTTGTGTTTGTTCCAAATAAAATCCTAAACTTTGTGCTTAAAATGGAAAGCTAATCGTTTGGATAATCGATTTGAAAATAGAACTCCGCCAAGAGGCGGATTTGGCGGCCGTATACTCATCGCGGTCGTTATTGTGCTTATGGGATTTTTCACTTATTGGAATCAAATAGAGGAAAATCCCGTCACGCATGAAAGGCAGCATGTGGCCCTTACACCTAGCGAAGAAATTCGTTTAGGTTTGGAATCCGCTCCCCAAATGGCTCGTCAAATGGGGGGCGAATTACCCGAGTCGGATCCAAGGACCCAAGCAGTGAACCGCATTGGCCAGCTGATCGTCAATCGAACAGCTGCTAAGCAAAGTCCGTGGAAATTCCGCTTCCACCTATTGGCTGATAACAAGACGATCAATGCTTTCGCCTTGCCTGGCGGACAAGTATTCATTACCTTGGGATTATACAACAAGCTGAAGACCGAAGCTCAGCTCGCCGGAGTGCTAAGCCATGAAATGGGGCACGTAATACAGAGGCATTCCGCTCAGCAAATGGCTAAAAGTCAATTAGGGAAACTGTTGGTTGTTGCCGTAGGAACCGCGGCCAGCAGTGATCCTCAATCAGGCTCGCCTTCATTATATGATCCTACCATGATTGCCACCCTTGTGAATCAAATGGTGCAATTGCGTTATAGCCGTCATGATGAATCAGAAGCAGACACTTGGGGACTTATGTTAATGACGGAAGTGGGTTTTGATCCAAGAGCAATGATCCAAGTCATGGAAATTTTGAAAGCTGCCAGCGGTTCAGGGCAGTCAATGGAATTGTTCCAAACCCATCCAAATCCTGATCTACGGATCCAACAAATTAAAGCCTATCTGGAAAAGCATCCGCCTGCTGCTGGCCTCTCGCAAGGAAAACCATTGCCCCATTGACTAAGGTATTTTTTCTGAATTAAATTGTGAGCTTGATTGCATCTTCAATACATTTGAAGATGCAATCGGGTTTTTTGGGTTTCAGACTAATGAGTCTGCAAGTCTTAGAAACGCACTTCTGCATTCAAACCAGCATAAGGCGAACCTTCAAAATCGAAACGGTGGCTATGCTTATGATGTCTGTCGGAGATTTTTACCCTGCCGCCTAATGCATAACCTGCGTGAACGTTACAAGACAGCCATCCTTTCTGTAAATAGGTAATGGCAAATTCAGCGCCGGTATTTTGATATTCCCAAAGCCCTTTTTGGATGTGTTGGTCATCGCCCACTCTGTGCCTCGAATAAAAAAAGCGGCCGGCAAGTGCAGCGCTCCAATTCTTGTTCCAGGAATAAGCTAAAGATACGTTCAATGGGAAGATAAGGTTTAATTGCATGCAGTTCCAAAAAGTCCAGTCCACCCCCAAAATAGGAAGCACACGGTCGATCTTCATGCCGGAGCGTGCTACAAATCCGACATGTACGCCTAAATTGTCACAATAATTATATCGTCCCCACAGAAGCATATCGTAGGTAGTATATTCTTCAAAATCCCAGTGCGTTGTATCTAAATTAGCGCCTGCTTGAGCTACCCAGCGCCAATCGACCACCCTGCGGGTAAATCCGCCAAGTGTTAAGGTCAAGGTATTGTAACGGGTTTGATTGAAAAAAGGATTGTCATGCCATTTGAAATTTGTCACGTTAAAGGCGGCTGTAGCATTTAGACCTTCTTCATAACAAGGCTCATAATAGTACACGAGTCCGAAATCGATTTCAGCTTGAGAATAATCTATATGAGATTTAAAACAATCTTCATCAAAGCGAGTTGTACTCACTATATCAAAAAAAACTTGTACAGAAATTGGGCCTGCTTCTTCTTTTTCAGGTTCAGCAGCCGTTATTTTTTCCGAACTTGTATCGCTTAAGTCAATGTCAGCAGTAAGGATTGCGCTAGAAATGAGCATCCCCGATAAGAAAACCTGTAGCGGCGTCTTCACAAGCACTCCCGGTAAACAGTGAATAAAGTTCTAATTTGTATAGGTTTCTTGATTTTTACACTATTTCATAACAAAAGGTCAATCAAAATTTCGCTAAAGTTATTCTTACTATATAAGATGTTTTTTTAGGCTTTCAGATTGTGATGTCATTTAAAAAAATTAACTTTGTAAACAAAATGAAGAATGTAATAACTGCTAGGTTGATTTGAATTGGTGTTTTTCTTATAATCCTTTTTAATATAATTCTATAGTATAGGTTTTTAAATGATTGGCTCTAGATCCTCGCCAATTCCTCAAGGTCCATCAATATCTCTTTATCAGGAACAGAATCATGCAGTGTCGATTCAACATACCTCGATGTCAAAATGTTTTTTTAGTCGCATGGTTCACTTGGCAAAGAATAGATTGGCTATAATCGCAGAGCGTGTCAAATTTATTTTTTTACAATGCTTCCTGGAGAAAAAAAACGAAGATCTTTTCCTTCCTCCGCCTGCTCAATTCAATACACGTGTTGCTCCCCCTGCTTCACCTCCTGCAATGCTGCCCCCCGAAATACCTGAAACGAAATCCAAAGCAACTTTTCTGATGGCTGTTCCAAAGAATCAAACAAAAGCAGCGCCAACAGGGCTACAAAAGAAGGGTTCAGCTAGAGTTAGATCCAAGCATTCAGGTGCAAGTCCTTTGCCTGCTAAATCTGTAGATAATCCTTTAGATAAACATTCTGCCATCAGACGAACTTTTTCCTATCTAAAGTTTACTGGAGAAGGCGTAGAAATTCCTGTAATAAATCCCGTTCCTAGATTTGTTAGAGGTATTCCAAATTTAGGCGGCAGAACATGCTATATGAATTCTACCTTGCAAGTCTTGTTCAATCTGACCTCCTTTCGAGTTGCTTTACAGCATAAGCTGGACAACACTTTTCGCAGCTGGGGCAAGAACTATCTCAATGCCCTGGATATAAGGAATTCGGGCCTCCCGACAATTTCAAATAAATTGGGGCCAAACAATGGGTATATACTCCTCGCCTTAGCGAATTTCCTCCTTGCTTATGATGCCTCACCCGTCAACAGCCTGATAGGGCCGGCACAAATCTTGATTGAGGCAATGTTCTATGGTCGTTTACATGGGGGGCTAATTCCAAGGGAGATCAATGAGCAGCAAGATGTTGCTGCGGTTCTGGATGGTTTGATGGCTCCTGAGATGTTGGACCTTGGATTTGAAGAACACTTAATTTTTGAAACATCCACAGAAAAAAGGCGTCTGCCGCCTGAAAAAAGGTGTCTTTTATCGATTCCTTTAGAAGGGAATAGATCATTGATCGAAATGGCCAAAAGATCGCTCGATAAAGAGATTGTCGTTAATGGAAATGTGTTGTTTCAAAACAGAGAAATTAACATTTATGTCGACCCTGTAAAGGAAGAGATGCAGCTAGTAGTAAGCGGAAAGGAAGTGATTGTAGATGGAAAAGTCATTTCTTTTGCCGGAAGTCAGCAATTTGATGAAAACAACGGTAAAGTATTCATTGACCACATCACAGTAAATCATCATACAGTCATTGTCGATCACCGGAAAAAGACATTCCGAGTGGGTGAAAGAGAATGCAGTCCGAATTCAGAAAATGACGGCTATGTTTTTTATCAAGATCAACATATGGGTCTACTATGCTTTGAAGATGGAACCACTATCCAGTATGATTGCAAAGAGTCATCTATACGTATGGAAGGTGCTGAAATTGCGGTTGGGGAATCATATTTGAAAAATATAGCGGCGGGTAAGAAATACAAAATAGCGATCAAGCGGACGGATAATAACTATTGTACTGTCCATGTGTATGCTAAAACTAAGAATTCGGGTCAGCAGTTAGCTGATGATGAACAACTGCTTCTTAACGATCAGACAGTTTCACTGCTGCCATCATCAATTCGTTTTGGCGCTGAGACGTTCTCGTTGACCAAACAGCAGTCTTGCAGGCTTGTGAATTTGCCTGATTTTCTTATGTTGCATATCAAACGGTTTGCCTACAGTCAAAAAGAAAAAAAGACGATAAAAATCCAGGATCCTGTCTTCTTGCCCCAAAATCTCCCAATTGACCTATCTTGTTTCTTGGATGATCAAGAGGCTGTCTTAACACAGGCTTCAGCATTCTATGAAGTTGCAGGATGTATTGTCCACTCAGGCTCCTCTGCAAATTCTGGACATTATAGAGCTTATGTCAAAAGAGGGGACAAGTCTTATTGCATGAATGATAATGCCGTAAGCGAATGTACTAAACAAGAGTTCTTATCTGCTATTGCTCAAGCTTATATTGTGACGTTAGCTAAAAACACACAGCGTCATGAACGCGAAGAGAAGCCGGGACTAGCAAAAAGTCAGGAGATCCAAGCCAAGTCAGCACATGAGGATCATGTAGATAGACGAATCGTAACTCCTTTACCAGAAGAAAATGAGCCGCTTTTAGATCGAACTGTTGCCGGCAAAGCAGATAGCCACTCCCTCACCGCCGCGGAACAAGAATTGGCCTCTGATTGTCGAGTTTCCTGACTTCTAATAATGTTTAACGATGTCTGATGATTTTGTTATATACCTCGACCGGTCCAAACTTGGAATTTGGACAATGCGAGGTGTAAGTTTTGAGTTTAAATTTTTTATAAATTATTGAGCTATATGGCCGCTATTCCGGAAAATTCGTTAGTCCCTTCGGTGCAATCTTGTGCCCAACAAGCTCCACAGATCTGCGAGGGAGCTGCGTCGCAAGCGTTGATTGAAAAAGTAACTGTCCAGGCAAAAGATAGTTTTTCTTTGATTGCTTCTTCCCGCTCTGGTGCTCCCAAGAGCTTAAGGGAGTGGATTTGGAAGAAACTTGGGGATCTGTGGAATAAAATCACTTCGTGCTGGAGAAAAAGAACTTCTTCACCCATCCTCATCAACCAGCCCCGCGGTCCCCTTTTGCCTCCAACTCCCCCACCCTATCCTCCGGAGCGTAAAATCCGTTCTCCAATTCCTGCGACACGATCTCTTCCAGCCATTGAGTTTCCCATCCAGGAACTGCAAAAAAGCCGCATGAAAATGATGAACGAGCTCACAGCGGTCAGGAGTTCTATAGAGTCTTTAAAGGGAGAGCTTTACAATGATCGTTCCTATTCAATGACGAGTTGGGAACGTGATCCCCATCATTCTTTTGAAGCCTTAAAACAAATCCGAGATGTCTATTCCCATTGGGAGAACTTTATATGTTCTTTTGATTTGTTTAAAAAAAATAACGGACATGCTGCAGAAATTAATGAAGTAACGGATCATTCTCAACGGATTTATTCTGAATTCTATGAATGCTTATTAGATCATGCAAGGGTAATTCATGGAAGTATTTTCGTTATGCATGAAAATTTGCGTGGGATCCTTGACCCATTTCGTGGACAAGATGGCTGCTTGGCTGAGTTTCCTGCCGGTCTGACGGAAGAAAATGTGAGCAAGCTGATAGAAGATTATTATGACTTCTATACGATCTTGGAGCAATCTGGGTGTAAATACGGAGGTGTAAACAGCGAGGAGCTTTCTGCCTTAGCGTATGAATGCTTGGAAATACTCACAAATTTGGAATTGCTGAAAGAGCTGCAAACCTATAACGTAGTCATTCCCCCTGAAGGCAGAAAAATTATAGATCCGACTCTTTTATCTTTTGCTGTCAATCCCGTAAAAGACGAAATATCGATTGAACCGCAAAAACTCAGGGGAATTCCAAATCTTGACTGCACATGCTGCTATATAAATTCGGTTCTCCAGATGATCCTCAATTGCCAAACGTTGAGAAAATCCACCGAAGTTCCTATTATGGATGAGCCTCAATCACGAGTGCCGAACCATAAAGAATCGCTTAGGATATTTCTAAGAAGGTTTATCGCTGCCTATGACAATGATTTGAATCTGCGCTCCTTTTTATGGAGGTTTAGAAAAGCTGTTTACGAATCCCGTTTAAACTATGAATTAGACATAGCAGATGTTATTAGAGACGGTCGATACCAACAACAAGACGCAGCGGCCTTTCTATTGTGTATGATGGAGATCCTTAGGGTAGCTCCTGAGCAAGAATCCATTATAACTAAAAAAACAAGCCTGGGGGATATTGAGTGCAGGACCAAAGTTATGGATCCTCTGCTAAAAGTTCATTTTACTAACGATGAAGACGCTCTTGATTTGCAAAAGCACATTGATACAATCTGCTTTGGAGAGGAGGTGTTGGAGGGATTTAAGGATGACGTTACAGGATCTGTTATTGATGCGGCACGGAAATTCAGGTGGAAATCCCTTCCCGAATCATTTGTCATGCAGGTGGTAAGGAACGAGTATGATCCGGACACTTTTTTGTCTTACAAGAGTAAGAAACCGGTGTTGTGGCAAGGTTCCTTGAACTTAGGAATGGCTTTAGAAAATCCTTCGGAGTTGGTTGAGGGAGGAGATCGGTCAGACAAATATGAACTAACCAGTTTTACTGAACATGTTAACGTTTCGAAGGATCCAAAAGTCAAGGAGGCCCTTTCCGAAGGGCACTATAAGGCCTATATTAAAAGGCGAGGGTGCTGGTATGAGCTTAATAATGAGGCGGTCCCGAGTATTAAAACTGAAGCGGAGATTAGTGTTCTAAAGGAGAATATGTATCTAGGAGTCTTTGAGAAGATTAAAGAATTGGATGCGTTTGGTGGTTGAAACAAAATAATGGTTTTTGATGGATTCTGGACGTTTTTTGTTTTGTGGTGATAAAAGTGTTTGCATAAAAATCGTCATTTTTATAAGATCTTAGCTTCTGATCCGGATTAGCTCAGCGGTAGAGCAGTGGACTGTTAATCCATTGGTCGTAGGTTCGAATCCTACATCCGGAGATATAAGGGCAATCACAACAGTGTTGTGATTGCCCTTTTTTTTTATGGACGAAATGGACTGTATGGACGGGAATGGACAAGTTAATCCCTAAGCATGGTGGCTATAGAAACCTAAAAAGCTTCCAGATTGCGCGGTTAATTTTTGATATTACCCTTAGATTTTGTAATAAATTTGTGGGTACGCGCAGTCGTACGCACGATCAGATGGTGCAAGCGGCAAGGTCGGGTGTGCAGAATATTGCTGAAGGGAGCCAGGCTTCGGGAACCTCTAAAAAAACAGAGTTAAAGCTCACCAATGTAGCGCGTGCTAGTTTGGAGGAGTTGCATTTGGATTATGAAGATTTTCTTAGGCAGCGGAAGCTAGCTATGTGGTCTCATTCGGATCCGCGCCGGCAAGAACTTATACGCAAGCGTTTGACAACTGCTGATATGTTTGCTCTTTGGGCAAAGCAACAGCAAGGAAGTGTTGAGGAAGCAGCGGCTAATGGGGTCTTGGCCTTGCTTTCGGTAGCTTGTTCGCTTTTGGACAGGCAG
>Ga0351960_1061_pt1 | contig 21379 bp, 19 predicted proteins | sample TotcelT113001M14_FD_205808 | JGI IMG/M metagenome (GOLD analysis project Ga0351960, IMG submission 205808) | Enriched cells from coal bed in the Powder River Basin, Montana, United States - Total cells T11 rep3 HSBNCT.T11.300.1.M14 ... | reverse complement strand
GGTTGGCTTGAAGCTGTAATAACAGCTCCCCCTCGGGTAGCTCGTGGATGATTTGACTGCTATGCCAGATGCGTTCGCGGATGAGGGGGGCTTTGTGGGCATCAAACCAGATGCTGACCTGAGTAGCCTCCCCTTTCATGATGCGAAAGGCCGTGGAAAGATATTGCTGGGGATCAAAGTCCGAGGGCAGGACAAATTTTACACCAGTGGATTGACAATCCTTGATGCGGTCGAGGGCAAAATCACGTATTTCCTCCCGGGTATGGCAATAACCGCAGATATGGTAGGGATCGACTTTTCGAATGGACGTACGCTGGGTACTCATGGTTTTGTATACAATTTTGACCCCTATATGATCGCAGGTGGCGCGAAAGAGACAGTTGAAAACCTCCTGGGTATCTTTCCGTACCTGCACTGGGTTGATCTGGGAGGAAAGGATGAGGGTCAATTCGTCTGAGGATAGTGAAATTTTGTCACTAAAAAGCACTTGGACTTTGTTTTCCAAGCTGGTCAGGGGTACCGTACCAGGTAAGCTGTTGTATTGTTTGATCTGAGACGTAGCCAATAGCAATGCCAAGACTTCCCCTTCCGTCAGGTCGGGAATACGAAAAGACCACTCGGCTGAGAAGATATAGCCCTTTTTGCCGTAATCAAAGCGGATGGGAGCGTCATAATCAGTTTTCAGTGTATCTACATAGCGTTTGATTGTGCGCCCACTGACTTCCAAAAATTTGCTCAGGCTTCGGCAGGAACAATAAGGATTTTGTTGGACAAACTGCGTTAAACGTATCAATTTTTGCACATTGCTATGATTCATATTTTCTGCCTTTCATTATGAAAATGAAACACTCACATGGTTTAATATAGTGAGTATATTGCTTGATGCAAGTATTTTCAATTCTTAATACATTCCTGGTCGGCTTTGCATATAATAGATAACTAATGATGAAAAAGAAGTATATAGATGAGATGCTGTGGTTAAAGTAGATTATCACGTCCATTCGGCTTGGTCGCCCGACAGCAGGATGGTGGTCAGCAAAGCTCTGGATTACTGCAGGGCAAACCATATTGAGGAGCTTGTGTTTACCGAGCATCTGGATGTGGGCGATCCTGGCCAGATCCCCTTGCTGGATTTGAAAGCTTACCGGGAAAATCTGCAGTTGGCTCGTTTGAGCTACCCGGATCTATCTATTGGTATCGGCTTGGAGCTTGGAGTCCACGAAGGCAATCTTGCTGAAACACAACACTATATCGCCCCCTACGAATGGGATTTTTTAATATTATCCCTGCATCAAATCAAGGATATGGGCTGTTGCAACCCCATGCTGATGCAATTTTGCGATTCAAGGACCCTCCTTGAAAATTATTGGAATGCCTTGCTGTATATCACCCATCACATGGAGCCCTTTCATGTCCTGGGGCATATCGATTATCTCCTGCGATACCAGGCCATCAGCGAAGAGGAGTTTTTGTCGTGGAACGATGAGATAGAAACCCTCCTTAAGAAGCTCATTGAGCAAGGGCAGGGTATTGAAATCAACGCTAAGGGAATCCAGAGCCTTGGAAGACCTCATCCTCCCTTAAAGATTTTAAAACGCTTCCGCGAAATGGGTGGAGAAATCGTGACCCTGGGGAGCGATGCTCATAGCACAAAAAGCCTGAGTCAGCACTATGAGGTCATGTTGGATTATCTCAGAGCAGCGGGTTTCAAGTATTTTGCACGCAGGAATTTTGCGAAAAAAGAGTTTTATTTCGAGAAAATCTGAGCTTTCTGCTCAGGTAGCAATAGCTGTAATAATCCAGACTTCAGGCTATATTCAGCAGGAAGTTGAGTTTTCCTGTCTCCATCGGCAAATACTTCTCCATGGCCTTGAATTTTGATTGATTCCGCTTGTGAATAAGTAACTTTGGGATGTTTTATATGCTTGCCTGAAAAAACTTTCGGGAAAATGACAAAGAGCATCCATTTGCTCAAGCTTTTAACCAGACAAAGATCGAGTAAGCCATCATCACGTTTAGCCAAAGGGGTGATTTTCATTCCTCCGCCATAACGATCGCCATGACCCACTGCCAGGAGCATGATTTTTTCTGAATAGGTCTTTTCGGGAGTGCTGATGGTGATCTCCATGGGCTTATATTTCACTATGGCAATCACCAAGGCCAGAGTATAGAGGAACGCACCCTTGATCAAGCGAGGGATACGATTGGCAGTTCGGTTCACTTCGGTATCCAGCCCGCAGGAAGCGACTCCCAGAAAAGGCTCGTTGTTGACAAAGGCGACATCCACTTTTTTTATAGTCCCAGAGGCCAGGATATCCAGAGCATTATGTTTGGTTATCCCCAGAGAGGATGCCACATCGTTTCCTGATCCGCTGGGGATAATAGCCATAACAGAAGGGGAGCCCAAAGCTCCCCTCATAACTTCGTTGACGGTGCCGTCACCGCCAATTGCAATGATCAAAAGATTTTTCTCGGCATACTTCCGAGTTAGCTCTTCTGCATGCCCAGGATGCCCACTGGTAAATACCCTGCAATTCCATGATTTTGCCTCTATGAAACGCAAGACTTCAGGGAGTTTTCTAAGAGTAGATCCCCCGCCTGCTACAGGATTTACGATGAGCAAGCAATCCTTTGGCATTTTTTTATTTGGACACGACGGTAGCCTTGCGTATCATGATGTTGCCCACGGGGCGGTCAGACTGATCGGTAGAAGTTTTTTCAATTTTAGAAACTATATCCATGCCTTCGACCACTCGTCCAAAGCCGGTATGTCCACCATTAAGCCAATCGGTGCCATCTTTTTTAGTGATGATGAAAAATTGAGAACCATTAGTGCTGGGGCCGGCGTTTGCCATAGCCAATACGCCATAGTCCAGACGAATGGAAGGAAGCGAATAATCATATACATACCCTTTTCGTTGGAATTCTGCCAATGCCTGCGGATTGAGTTTCAAGGCATCAGGGTTGATTTCATCCTTGAATTGGTAGGGTACTTGTTTGGGCATGTTGGGAGTAAATCCTCCGCCCTGAACCATAAAATCGCGGATTACTCTATGAAAGATGGTGCCATCATAGAAGCCTTCTTCAGCCAGGTTTCTGAAATTGAAACAAGTCATGGGGGCGGCTTCGGGGAAAAGCTCCAGTTTGATAATGCCTTCATCGGTGTCAAACACGATGTATTCATTTTGCATTTGCTTGATTTCTTCTGCCGTGGGCATGGCAGGACGCTGTACTTGCATATCTGGCTCCTTTTTTTCTTCAAGTTGAGCGACTGGCGGGATCCGAGGGGTATCCTGTGCCTTTTGCTCTGGGGTAGTGGCTGGCTTGCTTCCACAAGATCCAAGGGTCAAAGCACTTAGTAGAACCAATCCAATCATCCAATTTTTCATACTCATTTACCTCCTAATACATTCCATTGCTTTTTTTAAAGCATTACCAAAATATCTCAAGCTGGCTATTTGTCAATCATGAATCCGTAGCTTCGCTGTCGGACTCGTCTTCTTCTGTATCTTCCGAGTTTAGCGCATTTTTGATCCACTTAAAACTGGTTTTAACATCCATGCTGGTATAAGACATCAGCTCCTGACGGATAGCCAGGTCAAGCTGAGGGTCTTTGACCATTTTATTGAGCCTTGCGGAATGAAGAATTGAAGCTTCTTTCCATAAATTCTGCTCTTCCAGGAGCTTTTCCAGAAAAGGTCGGGCAGGATCCTTGCTGTCAGGAAACTTGTAAGAAATTTTATCAGCCAAGTGCAAGGCCGCATTTTTACCCTGCACCACTTTGTACTGATGGGCTTTTGCGTATTCTATCACTTGCTTTTCCAGGGCTTCTTTTTCGAGCTTGATGCCCTCCAGAAGGCCTCGAGCTTTTTTATAGTCTGCGCATAGCTTGCCATAAGCATTGACCAGGCGAAAACCCTGTTCCTCTTCTGGAAGCTCTTCTTCTTCCAGAGCAATGGCATGGGTCTTGGCAGGACAAATGCCTTCATAACTGCACCAATGGCAAAGAGCTGAAGGCTGAGGTTCAAATAAGGTGTCGCTTTCCAAAGTATATACTTTTTGGATGATCATATTTTCTATGTTTTGTAGTTGCGACTCCTCCAACTCCACCGACCAAGCTTGATTAAAGAGCATATAGTGCCATACCGAGCGCACTTTGCTCGCATCTGGAAAGTGTCGATGGATGGAAATCTGGTACATCGCCAATTGAAGATCTTTTTCCACTTCGGGAAAAGTGGGCATGCTTCCAGATGTTTTATAATCATGTATCACATAGACATTATCTTCTTCAATGCTCAGACGATCGATGTATCCTTTGAACGAATAGGGTCCTACCGGGAAAGTCAGCGCCTTTTCGAGGCTCAGTGTTTGACTGCCGGAAAAGGGCTGATACCGTTCATAGTAGCTTTTTAGGGCTTTTTCACCGGTTTGTCTGTAATGTCCTGGCTCCAGTGGCATTTTCATAATCACAATGTCGTCGGTCCAGTTTTTCTTCCACTCTTCCTGATACATTTCAAGCAGCTCTTCCAGGCTGGGAATACGCTGAAATATTAGCTGTTGGTAAAACTCTTTTAATACGCGGTGGATACAGTTGCCCATGAAAGCTTCGATAGTCTTGAGCTCAGCGGGAGGTTTGATACGATCAATGTATTTGAAGCGATATTGCATGGGACAGTTGTCGTAGGTATTAATCCGACTATAGGAATAAATCGGCATATGCGCCTCCATTTCTGCTTAAATCCATGGGCTTATTCCGCTTCATCTTGTCATAGATTCATACATTCTTTGTTGAGACGATAATCCAGGCCAATCGTGCGATCAGATAGCTTGCATATAATGGGCAGTTTGTGCTTGAATAAAGCTTTGCGTGCCAGGGATACTGTTTTTTGAACCAGTTTTTCGTCAAAGCCCATCTGAATCAGATCTTCAGGGCGGTGTCGCAAATCAATCCAATGATATAAAATAGCATCCAGGTCTGGATAAGCAATGCCCATTTCCCCTTCATCGGTCTGTCCCTCCCAAAGCTCAGCCGAGGGAGCCTTGCGGAGAATACTCTCGGGTAGCTGGCAGTAAGTAGCCAGACCGCGTACCTGCGTTTTATACAAATCTCCCAAGGGCATAATACCCGCAGCACTATCGCCATACCAGGTGGAATAGCCGGTCAGCATTTCACTTTTGTTGCTGGTGCCCACGACCATGAGATGATCCCGAGCGCTTAGATCAAACAGTACATTCATGCGAAGACGTGCCAATACATTGCCTTTGCGCTTGGGGTCCTGAATATTTCGACCTTGAAAGAGGCTATCTGCAGTGGCTTTGATATCAAAATGCTCCATGGGGGTCTGTAAAAACTCCGCCAGGGCGTGAGCATTCTGCTGGGAAGACGGGTGCTCGCTATAGGGCATGTATAGTAGGGAAATCTTACCATTGAGCGCCAGATGAGCCAGGACAGCGGTCAGACAGGAATCCAGGCCGCCAGACAAGGCAATCACTGCTCCCTGGAAATGATATTTTTCTGCTTCTGTTTTAATAAACTCTTTGATTACTCGTTGGGTAAAGGAATAATCCATCTCAGGCAGGACAGGTGCTTTCATGGTAGGACCTCCTCTTCATAGGCGGACAAAAGCAGGGAAGGATCCTCTTCGTGCTTGAGGGAAAGATTGGCTATGCGCCGATGTATTTCATTCATGCTGATATCTGCAGTGATGAGCTCTTCATCTAGAAAAGAAGCCTGGGCTAAAATCCTGCCAAAGGGGTCTGAAATCATACTTCCACCATAAAAGCATACCCCTTCTTCGAAGCCCACTCGATTGGCAAAAGCAAAATACATCGTATGGTGTTCGCTATAGGATCGAACCGTACGCTCCATAAAGCCATGAATATTGGGTCCCTGAGCGCCGATACTTCGGAGAGGCACCGCCGATGGGGCTATAATCATATGAGCCTTTTGCAAGGCAAGCGCTTGGACAGCATCCATATGCCACAAATCACGGCAAATCAATACTCCCAGCTTCCATGGACCTGCATGAAAAGCCTTGATGCTTTCTCCCCGACGAAAATCTTTCAGGTCGTCAAACATGCCGTTGATGGGTAAATAAACCTTGCGATGGACATGCAAAAGATAGCCCTTATGAAAGTAGGCTGAAGAAATCGCATAACCTTCGCCAGGAATAAGCTCTGGAAAGCCTGCTACAAAATCAAGGTCTTGAGAATAGCTAGCAAGTTGTTTGAGTTTTTCATCTTGTAAAGTAACGGCCAGCGTTGGAGTTTGATCTTTGAGGGCGTATCCCGTCAATGACATTTCAGGAAAAATGAGCAGTTTCACTTTGTTTTGGATGGCCAGCTCAAGATATTTTTCATGCTTGTCCATATTCGCTTTCCATTGACCAAAATGTGGGGAGATCTGTGCAATGGCTATTTTCACAAAAACTTCTCCTTATACTTGCGGAGGAAATGGATCAGCATCGATCCTCCCGCGCCCACGGCAATGATCTGACCAACCGCTACTGACAAGGCTACACCAAGGTAACTCAGCCAGTGAAAGGCAGGAGGCTCCTGGATCAGAATGGAGATATACAAACCCACTCCAAGGGCATTAATGATGACAGGGGGAAGCATTCCCAAATAAGGATTGCCTGTTTTGCGGAGCTGCCAGGTAATAATCGCTGCCAGCAAGGTGCAAAAGGATCCAAATACGATATCGATCCAACCAAAGGGGGAGGCTATATTGGCTAAAACACAGCCAATGCCCAAGCCCCAAATAGCTTCTGGAAAAAAGAAGGGAAGAATGGTGAGTGTTTCGGAAACACGCACCTGGAAAGGGCCAAAGCTAATAGGATGCAAGATCAGCGAAATCGCAACATATAAGGAAGCAATAATAGCCGCTCTGGTAAAAAATCTTATCCTGGGTGAGTGTTTCATGCTTATTTTCCGTTAAGCATAACCGTAACGAAAATGATGGGCTTACGATGCATTTCCGCAGAAATCACTCCGGCAATACATCCCTTGAGCATAATCTCAAGGTCTTTTTCATTTCCGCGCTGGCTGGACCATTTTTGGACCACTTCTTGAATGCTATCGGCAATCTTGTTGAAGATATCACTGGAGATGCGAGAGGAAAATAGCCCTTTGGTCTCGATGATGGGTTGATTCATCATTTTTCGTGCTCTACTATCCACCTGTATCACAGCATTTACCACGCCTTCCTTAGATAAGCGTCGTCGCTCGTCGATCACAGAGGGTTCAATGTCACCAACCGTTTTGCCATCAATCATGACGGGGTTGGCAGGGACTTTTCCAGATCGGAAGATGCGATTGGCTTGCACCGTAATGACATCCCCGTTTTCCACAATCAGGGTATTTTTTTCAGGTAGGCCAGTTTCCTGGGCAACCCGGCAATGAGCATGCATCATACGGTATTCTCCGTGGACCGGAATAAAAAAATTGGGCTTAATCAAAGACATCATCAAGCGTAAATCTTCTTTACTGCCGTGGCCCGATACATGTACATTATCCTGACGATAGATGACATTGGCTCCCATTCTGAGCAAACTGTCAATGACTTTGTTGACATAGGACTCGTTGCCTGGAATGGGGTCAGCGGATATGATGACCATATCCCCTTTTTTTATTTTCAGATTTTCGTGTTTGTTGTTGGCCAGACGGGTCAAGCCTGAAAAAGGTTCACCCTGGGTACCAGTGGCTAAAATAAGTTGAGAATGATCGGGTAGTTTGTCCAGGTCAGCATAGGAGATCATCTGTTCTTTGGGGATTTTGGCATAAGCAAGCCGATTGGCTACCTGGATAATCGAAATAATCGACTTTCCATCAACAAGTATCTTTCTACCCACTCTTTGGGCAATGTCAAAAACCTGCAAGACGCGGTGAAGATTGGTGGAAAAGGTTGCCACAAAGACTCTTCCTGCTCCTGATCGGATCAATTCTTCCAAGCGTTTTCCAACCGAACTCTCAGATCCTGTGTAGCCATCTTCATCGGCATTAGTACTATCTCCCAGATATAAAAGGACTCCACGCTTGCCAGCTTCGCCAAAGCGTTGCAAATCAATTGGTTTGCCGTCAATGGGGGTAAGGTCAATTTTGAAATCGCCAGAGTGGATAATGCTACCCATGGAGGTCTTAAACACGGTAGCACAGCCATCGGGGATACTGTGGTTGACACGTAAAAATTGTACTTCCGTTTTTCCAATCATATGGACCGAAGGAAGCTCGATAGTTACAAAATTGATGTTTTTGCTGAGGTAGGAGGGCATTTCTTCTTTGAGAATGCCGATAGTAAGGGAGGTGGCATAGACGGGTACATTGATCTGGTCGATAAAATAGCGTAATGCACCAATATGATCTGCGTGTCCATGCGATAAAACAATCCCTTTAAGACGGTGTTTGTTTTCCAGCAAGTAGGAAAAATCTGGTATAACCTTGTCGACGCCCAACATTTCCACTCGTGGAAACATAAAGCCAGCATCGAGAAGAATCATTTCGTTGTCAAATTCAAAAATCGTCATGTTTTTGCCTATTTCACCGATTCCTCCAAGGAAAACTACCTTAATTTGGGGAGTTTTCTTGGGAAATGAATTGGTTGGGGCTGGCCTTGCCTGGTTTTGTGCCTGATTCCTGTTTGGAGACACTTGTTTTTCTGTGTTTTTAATCATTTTACTTTTTCTTTCATAATATTTTTTAGCGTAACAAAATCTTGTTTCATTTGCTCGAAGACTTCTCTTCGATACAAAGAGGCTGCGGGATGGAAGATGGGGAAAAAATTCATTCCCTGGTGCTCGATCAGTGTTCCCCGGACACGCGATATGGAATGGTTGGCTCCAAGGAGAGCAGTGAGTGCAGCATTTCCGAGTAGTACCACTACCTTGGGTTCGATAAGACCCAATTGTGCTAAAAGGAAATCTTCACAGGCTCGAATCTCTTCAATTAGAGGAGTGCGATTGCCTGGCGGTCGGCATTTAACTACATTTCCAATAAAGACCTCCGAACGCTCCAAAGCGATGGACTCCAGCAATTGATCGAGGATTTTGCCAGCTTGACCAACAAAAGGACGACCCTGGATATCTTCATTGGCTCCAGGACCCTCACCGACAAAAAAGAGGGAGGCGTTTAGATTGCCTTCGCCGGGCACAGGATGGGTGCGCCCCTGATGAAGACTGCATTTCTTGCACAGAGAAATCTGAGAGGATATGGCCTGAAATACTTCGTCCTTAGTCAGGTCCGTTATCCTCTCTGTATCCATAAGCGTAATATTAAATATCTTTCATTGACAAGCTGACCCTTCCCTGATCATCAATCCCGATCACCTTGACCATAAGCTCTTGTCCTAAATGTAATACGTCTTCAACTTTGTTGATACGTTGCTGGGATATTTGAGAAATATGAAGCAGTCCATCTTTGCCTCGTTGGATTTCTACGAAAGCCCCAAATTCTCGGATGTTTACAACTTTACCCTTGTATAGTTTGCCTATTTCAATATCGTCTATTACCGCATGCACGGCATCGACTGCCAGCAACATGCGCTGTTCGTCAGGGGCTGTAATATAGACTTTGCCATCGGGCTCAATATCAATTTTGACTCCGGTTTCTTCGATAATTTTCTTGATGACTTTGCCCTGGGGTCCGATTAGTTCACCAATTTTATCAGTTCTGATCTGGATTACCTGGAGTCTGGGAGCATATTGGGATAAGTTTTCTCGAGGGGTTTCGATTTCTTTTTCCATTTTATCCAGAATATGCAAACGAGCGGTTTTGGCTTGAATCAACCCTTCAGCGACGATGTCCAGGGTAATCATATCGTTTTTGATGTCCATTTGTAGAGCGGTAATGCCTTTTCGCGTTCCGGCTACTTTAAAATCCATATCTCCGGTGGCATCTTCCACGCCCTGGATGTCGGTCAGAATACGATATTGAGAGCCCTCGGTGATAAGCCCCATCGCGATGCCAGCAACTCCACTGGAAACAGGCACGCCTGCGTCCATGAGAGCAAGGGTACTACCACATACAGAGGCCATGGAGCTGGATCCATTGGATTCCAATACTTCGGATACCACATGAATGGTATAGGGGAAATCTTCTTCGGAAGGGATGACAGGCATTAAGGCACGCTCCGCCAGAGCACCATGCCCTACTTCTCTGCGGCCGGGACCTCGATTGGGTCTGGTCTCGCCCACGCTGAAAGAGGGGAAGTTGTAGTAGTGCATGTAATGCTTGACTTCTTCTTCGTATAAGCCCTCGATGAGCTGTCCTTCGCCCTTTGCACCCAAGGTGACCAAGGAAAGTACCTGGGTTTGGCCTCTGCGAAAGAGTCCTGAGCCATGCACGCGAGGTAAAAGACCTATCTCAATATTGATGGGACGAACTTCATCGGTTTTTCGGCCATCAGGTCGAATATTTTCTACTACAATTTTCTTGCGCACATAGGCTTCGATGTAGTTTTCAAAAGCCAGGTCGAGGTCGGCTTTGAGTGTTTCAAAATCGGCTTCCAGCGCAGTCATCATGTCTTTCTTGAGCTGACTCACCGCATTTTCACGTTGGAGCTTATTGGGATTGAAAAGCGCATCGTCAATGCGGGAGGAAAGATAGCTTTCCACAGCTTTTACAGCTTCCTCTGAAATAACAGGCTCCTGAATTTCCAGTTTGGCTTTGGGGTTGGCAGCTCGGATAAATTCTTCTTGGAAAGCAAGGAATTCCTGGTTGGCTTGGTGGGCTACATGAAAAGCTTGAGTGATTTGGTCTTCAGTCAATTCTTTAGCGCCACACTCTACCATGAGGAGTGAGTGGTCGTTTTCGGCAATCACCATATCCAAAAGGTCTTCCTGGTCGGCAATAGGAGTTTCGTTGATGACGAATTGACCATCGCGCATGCCTACCCGGACGGCAGAAACAGGACCTCTAAAGGGTATTTCTGAAATGGAAAGCGCGATAGAAGCCCCTTGAATTGCCAACACATCGCCCTGATGCACGCCATCAGAAGACAAGACATAGCACATGATCTGAACTTCATTACGCAAATAATGAGGGAACATGGGTCGCAGAGGTCGATCTACCAGACGAGATTTTAAAATTTCATAGTCGGTGGGTCTTCCGCCTCGTTTGAAAAATCCTCCTGGAATTTTGCCTGCAGCATACATTTTTTCCATGTAGTCCACGGTAAGGGGGAAAAAGTCGATTTCAGCTCTAGGCTCTTTGGAAATGGTAGCACAGCAAAGCACCACAGTTTCACCAGCTTTTATGAGGACTGCAGCACTAGCCTGATTGGCCATTTTGCCAACATTTACCGAGTAGTTTACGCCTCGAATCGTTTTTTCAAAGTTCAGCTCATTCACTTCTTGCATTCATCAATCCTTACTTTCTTTGCTATTTTATTGGGCGAATATTTAAACGGCTTAAGATAGTCAAATAGCTGTCATGATTGTTCTTTTTGAGGTATCTCAGCAAACTTTTACGTTGTCCGACAATCTTGAGCAAGCCTCTGCGAGAGCTATGATCATGTTTGTGAATCAAAAGATGCTCGGAAAGGGTTTGGATGCGTCGGGTCAGGAGAGCGATCTGGACGTCTGCGGATCCAGTATCGGTCTCATTAATCTTAAAATCCTGAATAATTTGTAATTTTTCCTCTTTAGGCAACATATGTAAAAATCCTCCTTAAAATAATGGTTACACCAAAAACACAGCAGGACGTTGAGGAAACGCACCCCCGTGTCAAAGGTAACTGCTAGTATTATACTTATTTCTTCGAATAATATAAGAGGGATAAAAAAGAGGGAGCCTTTGAATTACTCGATTCTTATTATCCACGCAAAAAGTAAAACAAACAATAAAGTGCTAGCAATGAAAGATACCAAGCCAATAGTATTCCACTTATTTTCTGAAGTGTTAAAGCTTGCTAGGTTCTTCCAGTTCAGACGATTCCATGTCATCTGGCGAGTGTAGAAACCAAAAACAATATTAATAAGCAAATAAACAATAAAAAGGATAAGAACATTGAGCAAAGCCTGCTCTTTGGATGATCCTAGAAATTTCCATTGGCCTAAAATCCCAAAAGGACCATCCAAATTTGTAATACTTTTCGCAGCTTCAATTTGCGATCGAGTGATGATGTCTCCAAGGGGTCCTATCTCCTTGAATTTGGCTGCTATATCTCTGCTTCTTATCGCAGAAGACAAGAATAAGTAAAAAAAGTACGCTGAATAAACCAATACTTTGACGACTATAAAATCATATCCTTTTTTTAAGAAATGATAAAGAAACAAAGGCGTGAAAGATGAAAAAGAAAACTTCTTGATTTGCTTGATTGATTCATTCATTATCCTAATACCCCCTTCAGCTAATCACCAGCCCCTGGGCATTTCGGGCATTATAATTGCACATATATCTATTATACTCCAAATTAAAGTGTGCCAGAGGGACGGGGGTGGTGGCACGCATTCTGTCGCACGGGGACGTAGACTTTGCGACAAAAAAATGTCGCAAAGTCTACGTCCCCGTGCGACAGAAATGGAGGGGGTGCGTTTTTAGTAGATCCAGGAGGGACTTACTGGAACCAGAGGTGATTCAGCCTGTCTGCAATTGGATTTGACCAGAATCTTTAGCTCTTCGACTGAATGCAATAGATCCTCGATGGGTATCTGGGGAGCCTCCATGATAAAGGGCATGGATTGGGGAAAAAGCGAAAGCAGGGCACCCAGAGCTCCAAGGCCTATAAATCCTTTTCCCAGCTCTTCGTGTCGATCGCGAAAGCTTTCGAAAGCTTCTTTGGAATCATTCACATGAATCAAAGCCACTTGCTCGAAAAAGCTTGGGTAGGTATTTCTAAGGTTTAGCGCCATTTCTTTGGAATCGAAACGGTATCCACTGGCAAAGAGGTGGGCGGAATCGAGACATATGCCCGTTGGGGTCCAATCGTTTAATAGATCGGCCAAACTACCAAGCAAATCAAGCCTGCATCCATAGGAATCTCTGGGATAGGCAGTATTTTCGAGTAAAAGAGGGGTTTTAAGGAGCGCATCGAAAAAAATCGAGGATATTTCATTTCGTAGCACTTTTTTTTCTATCGGATCTTTCAAATTGACATGAACAATCAGCCCATCCACTCCCATGTTTTCACACTGCTGTAACTGGTGTCGCAAGGTTTTCCAGCATCGAACACGTTGAAATCTTGTAAGCCCACTAATATTGGAGTTGTCGGGAGCATGGAGAAATATTTTCTGAATGTGGTGTTGTTTTTTTAATTGTTCAAAAATGCTTTGATAATGGAAGCGGGTTTTGGCTCCTGTAAAAATAGCGGGATCGACCACCATCTGGCAAGTCTCAATCTGGAGAATGTCAATGATTTTAATCCATCGGTCAATAGCTTGTTTTCCAGAAATTTGAATCCCTATCATTTCATAATACTATAATAGCTTATGGAAAGAGTGCAAAAATACTTTCCAATTTTTTTAGCTTTGAAAAAGGGAGGGAAAGATGAAAATACTTATTATCGGAGGGGGTCCTGGCGGTTATGTGGCTGCCTTGTCTGCTGTGCAAGCTGGAGCCAGAGTTTTCCTAATAGAAAAGGAGCATCTGGGAGGAACTTGCGTGAATCGTGGATGCATCCCCACCAAAGCATTACTAAAAGCTATCCATCCCATCGTTGAATTGAAACGATATCAATCCATGGGGGTTGATTATTCAGGACTAAGGACAGATCTAGTCAAGATCAGATCTCATGCTCAAAAAGCAGCTTTGTTGTCACGCAGTGGAGTGGAATATCTTTTAAAAAAACGTGAAGTCCAACTCATTCGTGGGGAAGTTATAGGGAGCAAAGAAGGTGCAGTAAAAATCAGGCTTTCTGATGGCGAAGAGTTTATGGAGAATTTCGATAAGTTGATCATTGCCACAGGCTCTGAACCCTCGCTCATTCCTGGAATGTCTGTGGATGGAGAGCATGTTATCACAAGCGACGAAGCTCTATTATTAAAAAAGATCCCTGAAACGCTATTAGTAGTGGGAGGCGGCGTGATAGGCATTGAAATGGCAACGATCTATCAAGCCCTGGGGGCAAAAGTGAGTATTGTGGAGATGATGCCCCAGCTACTGCCCGGCGAAGATGCAGAGTGTTCCAAAATTTTAGGCCAGTTGCTGATGAAAATGGGTATACAGATTTGGACGGGACAGAAAATTGAAAACATTGAAACACGCCCTGATGGGTGTAAGGTTTGCCTGAACAAGGACAATACCATCTCCCAGGAAGATTTTGAGCAAATCCTTATAGCTACCGGCAGAAAACCTTCAGTGCCCATGGCGGTGCTGGAACCCCTCGGAGTTACCGCATCACCCAAAGGCATCCCGGTAAATCCCTATATGCAAACCAATCATCCAGACGTATATGCCATCGGGGATGTCAATGGAGTGTCCCTGCTGGCACACACTGCGTTTAAAGAAGCTAAAATTGCCTGCAGTCATATATTGAGCAAGGAAACTCCACCTATGAATTACACCACGGTCCCTCGGGTAGTCTATTCAATCCCCGAATATGCCTCCACAGGTGATCTGAGCAAGGGGGAGGTTTTTTCTTTTCCCTATGCCGCCAATGGCAGAGCCAGAGCATGCAACATACGCGAAGGACTCATCAAGCTTTATGTTGAGGAAGGTCTGATCGTTGGATGCGCTATTCTGGGAGAAAACGCTTCGGATATGATTAGCATGGCCACCATGGCTATTGAAGAAAAACTTACTCTGCATCGTTTGGGAGAGATCGTTTTTCCTCATCCAACCTTTTCAGAAGTGTTTGCAGATGTCATCGAAGTAGCTCTGGGGAGCCCGATTCATCTGGCATAAAAAAAATAAAGTCTGCTTTTAGTCGGTTTTGTGGTCTTCGTCAGTAATGCCGGCGTCGGTGGTGGAGCAATCAGGGTTGTCTGGGCCGCAACCATCGGCGTCGTCAGCAAATAGGTCTTCTTCTTTGAAAGGAGTCATAAGCCCGACGATAAACACAATAGCTCCAGCAAGAATGATCATAGGTCCGAGAAGACCCCTGAGCACTACCATAAAATCGATAAACCATATAACAATTAGGAAAGCCCCTAGGCCAGCTACAAGGATGCCAAAAAACAAGTAAAGTAATTTTTTCATGATATCCTCCAGGCAAAAAAGATATGATTAGTTAGTAGCAACAAGCTTGATAATAATTTCATCGGAAGTTTGTGCGTTAACTTCGATTGTTTTGTTTTGGCTTTGGTATCCCTCTTTGCGAATTTCGATGGTGTGCTTTCCGTGAGGAAACATCACGGTAGTTTCCTGGTTGAAACTCATCTCGAATTTTCCGTTGAGGTAAAAATCACACAGATCGAGGTCTGTTCGAATCAGGATCGTCCTGCGTTCGGGAGGCATGGTAATGGTTTTACGGATTTCGGTATTTTTTTCGTCAAGATAAACAGGCTCCTGGTGCTCTCTTCCAGTTTCATCCACGATACGAAGCATGTAAATACCGGGTTTGATTTTGACCTCAGTACCAGGCAGGGAGATGTCGGTCTCGCCGAGGAAAACTTGAAGCTTTTGGTCGGAGGGAAGGTCTAAAAAGGCTTTAACCTGGATAGGATCAGTACCAAAGGGTGAAGTAGAGCTTGGATTTGCTGTTTGACCGTTTGGACCCGAAGGAGCAAGCACCCGTTGGACTCCCCAGGTAATAATAAAAATTACTATAACCGCAACAAAGACCCAGATTCCGATTCGCAGCCAATTAACATTCATTTTGTTTTTCATAATCTATTCATCTATAATTTAACTGAAATTTAAACCCTGTAAAGAGGAAAAAAAATGCAAAGAGATGATTTCGACTTTAAAAGAATTGATGAAAAGTGGCAGAATTACTGGGAAGCTAATGAATTGAATCAAAGGTCCATCGATCCTTTGCGAGTCAAATATTATATTCTGGATATGTTTCCCTATCCTTCGGCCGAGGGCTTGCATGTAGGCCACCCTGAAGGCTATACGGCCAGCGATATCGTCTCACGCTATCAAACGATGAATGGCTACAATGTCCTTCATCCCATGGGATGGGATGCCTTTGGGCTTCCCACCGAAAACTATGCGATAAAAATGAAAATTCATCCTCAAAAAGCCACTGAACACAATATTGCCAATTTTCGCAGGCAAATAAAACGTTTGGGCTTTAGCTACGATTGGAGCAGAGAAGTTAACACTTCTGATCCGAAATACTTCCGATGGACCCAATGGATTTTTCTTCAACTTTATCGTAAAGACTTGGCTTATATTTCGGAGGCAGCCATCAACTTTTGCCCAGAGTGCAAAACAGGTTTGGCCAACGAAGAAGTCAGTTCAGGTCATTGCGAAAGATGCGGAAGTACCATCGAGCGCAGATCCATGAAACAGTGGATGCTCAAAATCACTGCCTATGCGGATCGCTTGCTTGCTGACCTTGATTCATTGGATTGGCCCGAGAAAATAAAAGCTATGCAACGACATTGGATTGGGCGTTCCGAGGGTGCTGAAATCCAATTTCAGCTTAAAGCTTCCAGTGAATTTTTGACCGTATTCACTACACGTCCTGATACTTTGTTTGGCGCTACCTATCTTGTTCTTGCCCCCGAACACCCCCTGCTCCAATCTAATATCAGCGAGGCTTTTCGCCCTTCCTACGAAAACTACCTAAAACAAATGCAGTCGAAAAGTGACCTGGAACGTACTGAATTGAGCAAAGAAAAAACAGGCATCAATACTGGTTTGATGGCTATTCACCCCATTTCAGGCAAAGAAATTCCAATTTATGCTTCCGACTATGTCTTGATGAGCTACGGTACGGGTAGTATTATGGCGGTGCCTGCCCATGATCAAAGAGATTACGATTTTGCCAAAGTATTTGCTTTGCCAATTATTCCCGTCATCCAGCCTGAAGATGGTCTAATTCCTGAAGATAGGGCTTATGAAGCCGAAGGGATCATGATCAATTCAGACCAATTCAATGGCATGCCCTCAGAAAAAGCTAAAAAAACCATAGTCGAATGGTTGGAAAAAGAGGGCAAAGGTAAAAATACCATTCAATACCGTCTCCGAGACTGGGTTTTTTCCAGACAACGTTTTTGGGGAGAGCCCATCCCTCTTGTTCATTGTGAGCACTGTGGTATTGTTCCCTTATCAGAAAACGATCTGCCCCTGGAGCTACCCAAAGTAGACCATTACGAGCCCAGCGGAACAGGTGAATCTCCTTTGGCAACGATGGAAGCCTGGGTCAACACAAGCTGTCCTCACTGCAAAGGGCCTGCTAAAAGAGAAACCAATACCATGCCCCAATGGGCCGGCTCTTGTTGGTACTATATACGATATATTGATCCTAAAAACGACCAGGAACTAGCCTCCAAAGAAGCTATCAACTATTGGCTTCCAGTAGATTTATATATCGGTGGAGCAGAGCATGCAGTATTACATCTTTTGTATGCCAGATTCTGGCATAAGTTCTTGTTTGATCTTGGCATAGTAAACACCACTGAGCCTTTCCTAAAGCTTCGCAACCAGGGGATGGTGCTCGCTGAAGATGGAAGAAAAATGTCCAAATCCCTGGGCAACGTCATCAATCCAGACGAGGTTTTGGATCAGTATGGAGCTGACGTAGTGCGATGCTACGAAATGTTTATGGGTCCTTTCGACCAGGAATCCCTTTGGAGCACCCAGGCAATAGAAGGAGTCAACCGTTTTATTCGAAAAGTATGGGCACTATTCGACCCCTCCTATATTGGGGGTACAGAAAACTCCCAGGATACCCTCCGTCTAATGCATAAAACTATTGAAAAAGTCAGCCACGATATTCAACATTTTTCATTCAACACTGCGATTTCCTCTATGATGATTCTGGTAAATCATCTGGGCAAATCAGAGCGCAGATCTAAACAGGTTCTTGAAACTCTCCTCCAGATTTTATCCCCCTTTGCTCCCCATTTATGCGAAGAACTATGGAATCAACTCGGTCATAAAAAATCCATATTTCTCAGCACCTGGCCCAAGTTTGACCCTGAGCTGGCAAGAGATGAGCAAATCGAGATGCCCGTTCAAATCAATGGAAAGCTCAGAGAAAAATTCATGGTTTCGGCTGATATTAGTGAAGCTGAATTAAAAGACTTAGTGCTATCGAGCGAAAAAGTACAACAATTTCTCGAAGGTAGAGAAGTCAGAAAATGGATACTCATCCCAGGTCGTCTGGTCAATATCGTGGTATGAAAAAAACCTCCAGAGCCCTATGGATTAGAAAGCTGCCAGCAGTAATAGTTTTAAGCATAGTATTGCTGATGCTTGGGGGATATACCGCTCTGGATAGGCTAGCTGGTTTGAATTATCTAGGATACCCCGAATCTCTCTCCACTGCCATCCTCCATCAAAACAATGACATAATACTCTACTTTCTGGATCGACCCTTTGAACCCTCCTACGAAAAGCTGTATTCTAAAACGCTTGAAGACGGGGCATTAAAAGAAGAGGAACTTACTTTGTTGACCCGTCTCTATCACACCTACCCCCATACCTTTATCGATCAAAACTCAGCAGACTTTTTTTCCCAACTCCTCAAAATCCCTGACTGGGAGATATTTTTCAACTACCCCTTACCTTTAAGTCTCTTGGATAAGCTTGCCCTAGAAGCCAACATGATGGAGCTGTCTGAAGAAGAGGTTTGCCTGGTAAACAGTCCCCATATTCCTGTCCTGATGTATCACAAGCTTGATAATAGCAAGCAGTGGATCGATGAAAAATCTTTCATTTGGCAACTTGAGCAATTGAATAAGGCTGATTTTAGCACCATACGTGCAGATGCTTTTATGAAGGGGGATTTTTCTGCCATTCCAGAAGGTAGAAAGCCCATCTTACTCACTTTTGACGATGGACGTCGAAGCCAGTTTCAACTACTTGAAAATGGAAAAGCTGATCCAAAGAGTGGAGTAGGAATGATGGAAAGTTTCGCAGAAAAGTATCCTGCTTTTGGCAAAAATGCAGTGTTTTATCTCTATTTTACCGTTATCCCCTTTGAAAATATCCACGATCCAACGCAATGGAAAACAAAAATCACTTACCTCCAGGAAAACGGTTTCGAAATAGGCAATCATACCTTCGACCACCAAATTTTAACAAAGTTTAAACCCGAGCTGGTAAAAAAAACCCTCGACCAGTTTTATCAGGTGCTGGAATCCCTTCCTGCTTGTAAAATTGAAGATGCTATGACTTTGTGCTATCCAGGGGGAGAGATACCTATGGATCGTTCGGGTATAGAGCAATACTGCTACAAGGAAAAACCCTTACTGGGGGCTTTTACTGCCTGGGGAGGAAGATCTCTGATTCCGATTCACCCCAAGGCAGACAAATACAATCTGCCACGATACGACGGAAACGACGAACACGTCAAGCAAATAGTCCAAAAAGAATTTTTCAGAAAAAAAAGCTATACCTTCATGCTTCCACGGTTTTACACTTCATCTCTCGATTCCATGAAGCTTTTTTTAAAAGAACACACAAGCTTGCTTCAACACGATCTCATTTGGAAAGGCAACTGGATAAACCGTATGGATGAAGCGCAAAGAACGGAGGACAAATGATAGGACCACTGGAACATCAACACGTAGCCTATATCGTCGGAGGGCTCGGGATTTTTCTCTATGGACTGGTCAGCTTCAGCGAATACCTAAAAGAAATTGCTGGCGTGAGACTGAAATCCATTTTGGACGCTGCTACTCGTTCCCCATGGACAGGTCTTTTAACAGGGGTGCTCATGACCATGCTTGTTCAATCCTCTTCTATTGTATCCATTGTCACCATAGCCTTTGTAAACTCCGGCTTGCTACGCTTTGATCAAGCTCTTGGTTTAATCTTCGGTGCCAACATCGGTACTACCATCACTGCTCAGATTGTAGCATTCAAAATTACCGAATGGGGTTTTTTCATCTTTCCCATTGGGCTGTTATTTTTTCTTCTGGGGCGAAAAAAAAGGATACGCGACATTGGTCAATCCATTATAGCTTTTGCTACCCTGCTAATTGGTTTGTATTTAATGGAAAAAGGTCTCTATCCTCTAAGGAACTATGAACCCTTTATTCAGCTTATGGCATCGATGGGTGAACATCCATTCAAGGGCATCATGGTCTCATCCCTATTCACAGGCATTATTCAATCTTCCTCAGCTACCACAGCCCTGGTGGTTACTATGGCCAGTCAGCAACTTATCGCCATCAGCTCAGCCATCCCTTTGGTGCTTGGAGCTAATATCGGCACTACGGTTACTGCTTTGCTTGCTTCCATTGGCACAAGACTCAGTGCAAAAAGAATAGCCTTGTCTCATTTCTTGTTCAATGTAGTGGGAGTCATCATTATTTATCCTTTTATCGTCAATGGTTGGTATGAAAGAGCTGTCTTTTCTGTTTCCGGCTTATTGGGAGATATGAGCGTTGAACGTCTGGTAGCCAATAGCCATTCACTTTTTAATATTCTATGGAGTTTGTTTTGGGTCTGGCAAATACCTCTCTTTTCACGTATTATCAAGAGCCTGCTGAAAGGTGAGGAAAAAACGTGTTTGCAAGGTACCGCTTATCTCGACCGAAGATTGTTGCAAACCCCTTCCTTAGCTGTAGATGCGGTTAGAAAAGAACTTTATCGTATGGCTACGGTAGCCCATGAAATGCTTGATTCCCAGATAAAAAATATTGCAGGTGACTTGCCCTATTCCGAGGCTAAACGCGTCTGGGAGCTGGAAAATCTGGTCAATGAAGTTCAACGCAAAACACTGACTTACCTTCGAGATATTCACGGTGAAAACATATCGGATGAAATGAGCCAGGCAGTATCAGCTCTCATGCAAAGTGTTGATGATATTGAACGCTGGGGCGATCATGCCACCAATCTCTTTGAAATTTCAGAATTTATTTTTGAAAACAATGTACGAGTCAACGAAGGCACCAAATGGATCATCAAAGAGCTCTATTCCCTGGTAAACCAAAATATCATGCAGGCTATCAATACATTTAACCTTTTCGAATACCCCGATCAAATCATGAAAAAAGCGGTTAGCATTGAACAGCAAATCGACCAAAATGTAAAAGACTATCGTAGTCATCGTTCTGAAACTTATATCAGCGGTGAAACAGAAGTTGAATCTGCGCTGGTTTTTACCGATATAATCATGAACCTCGAGCGCGTGGCAGATCATGCGTTTAATATTATTCAGCTCAATACCTCCAGCTTTTCAAGTTGATAGTTTAAATTTTATCCTATATTTGTTTTCAAATAAGGAAAAATAGTTTAAAATGGTTTATCTTTAGCTGGAGGATATAAATGAAGCTTTTGATTCTCGTTTTGATAGTGATTTTATCGATAGTCAATGTGCTTCTGC
>Ga0351960_1059_pt1 | contig 21595 bp, 13 predicted proteins | sample TotcelT113001M14_FD_205808 | JGI IMG/M metagenome (GOLD analysis project Ga0351960, IMG submission 205808) | Enriched cells from coal bed in the Powder River Basin, Montana, United States - Total cells T11 rep3 HSBNCT.T11.300.1.M14 ... | reverse complement strand
GCTCTTAGGGGGCGGTTGGGCGTTGTTAGGCAGTCTTTCATTTATGCCGGCATTCTTATATGATTGGGGCTATCGGCTGGTAGCCAAGAATAGGCATCGCTTATTTTCGCAACGTGAATGTATGTTGCCCGATCCAAAGACCAGAAGTCGATTTCTACCTTAAAGTCTTGGACTTTTAGATCTATTTTCACTATCATATTATTGTTACTATAGAGTGAGTTTTGCAACTCTCTATAATCAGAATTTCTTTCCAAGCCCTAAGGAGCCGACGCGATCATGTTCGATAATCCGCAAAAAATCTTTGCCTTGTTCGGCGCTTTTTTTGCCTGTTTAGGTGTTGCTGCCGGTGCTTTTGGTGCTCATGCGCTAAAAACCAGGCTGTCTGCTGAGATGCTGGCGGTCTTTGAGGTTGGCGTGCGCTATCAACTGGTCCACTCTCTTGCTTTGTTCGTGATCGCATGGGCTTTGGGCGTCTTTGCTCCTTGGTGGTGCACTTTATCCGGAAGTTTTCTCGTCCTAGGCATCGTTTTTTTTTCCGGCAGTATATATGCCTTAGCCCTATCTAATGTCCGCACTTGGGGTGCCATCACGCCTATTGGAGGGGTTTTCTTTCTCCTTGGTTGGCTTTTTCTTGCCATAGGGATCATGAAATCATGAAGACAAAAGGCGCTGTGATACTTAAACCTGGCAAAGATAAGCCTTTGCTTCATAGACACCATTGGATTTTCTCAGGAGCGATTTCCTCTCTGCCTGACTTTGCCGACGGCGATCTGCTTCCGGTTGAAACTCATGATCGAAAATGTGTGGGGACGGCTTATTTTAATAAGAAAGCCACTATTGCCGGCCGCATGGTAGCTTTTGGAGAGAGGGATCCTTATGAGGCTATAGAGAAAAATCTACAGGAAGCCCTCGATTTTAGAGAACGAATGTTCTCCGGCAGCAACACGACAGCCTATCGATTAGTCAACGGAGAAGGCGACCTCTTGCCTGGTCTTGTGATCGATCGCTATGCAGATGTTTTAGTGCTCCAAATATCCACGCTCGGAATGGAACGCTTGAAATCATTCATTGTCGACCTCTTGCTACGCAAGCTTAAACCTAAAGCGATTTTCGAAAAATCCACATTGGCTTCCCGCAAGGAGGAGGGCCTTCAAGAGGTGCAAGGCGTATTGTTCGGAGACAAACCAGGTGAAATCGAGGTGTTAGAGCACGGTCTTCGCTTTATCGTGCATCCGGAAGAAGGACAAAAAACAGGATTTTTCCTCGATCATCGCGAAATGCGGCAAGGAATGCGGGAGCTTTCATTCAATAAGCGTGTACTGAACTGCTTTGCGTACACTGGAGGTTTTTCTGTGTATGCAGGGGCTGGCGGGGCTGAGCAGGTTGTTTCTGTCGACATTTCCGACAAAGCGATGGCGATGGCCAGACGAAATGTTGCTGCCAATAACCTACCAAACAATAATCAGGAATTCATTACAGCAGATGTTTTTGCCTATCTCCGCCAAAATCCTATCGACTCAGATCTTGTTATTTTAGACCCGCCCGCCTTTGCTAAGCGGCGCAAGGATATTGTCGCTGCCTGCCGTGGATATAAGGACATCAATAGGCTGGCTATGCAAAAGATGCCGAAGCAGTCCATTCTCCTGACTTGCTCCTGTTCCTATTTTGTTGATGAAGCCTTATTCCAAAAAGTGGTATTTCAAGCAGCTGTAGAGGCTGGACGATCGGCGCGTATTATCGGCCGGCATCGGATGGCTGCGGACCATCCTGTGAATATATGTCATCCGGAAGGGGATTATTTAAAAAGTTTATTGATTTATCTGGCATAAAGGCCTATGGCTATTTTCACTAAGGAAAGTTTAGAAAATCTTCGTCAGCGCATCGACCTTGTCGATGTCCTTTCTTCCCATATTGATCTCCACCGTACTGGGGCGGCTTATAAAGGTCTGTGCCCTTTCCATGATGAAAAAACACCATCATTCATGATCCAAAAAGGCGATACCCATTATCATTGCTTTGGCTGCGGGGCCCATGGAGATGCCATTCAGTTTTTGATGACGCATCAGAAGCTTTCATTTGGCGATGCAGTCGAGAATTTAGCCCAACGCTTTCAAGTTACCTTGGAACGAGTTGAAGGATCTGGCGAAGGCAAAGGGCCTAACAAGACTGCTATAAAAGAAGCGTTGGAGCATGCGGCTCGCTTCTATCATTTTATGCTTCTTCATACAGCAGAAGGGCATGAAGCCCTTTCATATTTGTATGGAAGAGGGATAGATCTGGATTTTATTCGCCATTTTTGTGTGGGGCTTGCTCCAAAAGCTCCAGGACTTTTGCGGAAAACTGCCCACGCCAAATTTATCAAGGATGAAATCCTTGTGGAAGCCGGGCTAGCTACCATGACCGACGATAAAAGGTACCGGGAATTTTTCGGTGACCGGATCACATTTCCGATTCGCGATAGCGCGGGGAGTGTGATTGGATTCTCTGCGCGGAAATATAAAGAAGAGACGTTCGGCGGCAAGTATGTCAATACTCCCGAGACCCCTTTATTCAAGAAATCGCGTGTTTTATTCGGTTTGAATTATTGCAGAAGGAGGATTGCCAAAGAAAGAAAAGCCATCATTGTCGAAGGTCAGATTGATGCTCTACGGCTTATCCAAGAGGGATTTACCATAACTGTTGCCGGACAAGGCACCGCTTTTGGCGATGGGCATGTCAAAGAACTTTTAAATTTGGGGATCAACCAAGCTTTTTTAGCCCTCGATTCCGATCCGGCCGGCCAAGAAGCTGCCTGTAAAATAGGCAATCTTTTTCAGAAAGAAGGGATCGAAGTCCGCGTTGTCGAATTAGCCCAAGGAAGCGATCCCGATTCTTTTCTTCGCAACCAGGGGCCCATGGAGTTCCTGAAACTCCTTGAAAAGAGTTCCGATTATCTCACTTTTTTGTTCCGCTGCAAGTCCCGAGGGCTTAACCTTGATTCTCCTGCAGCTAAAAATGAAATCGTTCAGGATTTGAGCAAGCAGATACGAGAATGGGAACATCCTCTAATGGTGCACGAGAGCTTGCGAAAACTTGCCCATCTTGTCCAAGTGCCGGAGAATATGGTAGGTGTCGGCCAGGAGCATGTTCCCAATATCTATATTAAGAAATCGGCTTCGCTTGGACAACAGATTGTTGATCCCGACCGCGTATTGGAATCCGATTTTCTGCGCTGGCTGATTCTCATGGGTGAATCACAGCCTCATTTTGTTCAATTATGCAAAAAAAATATCCCCTTAGATGCGCTGCATGTTCGAATTTGTCGCGATATTTATCAGACGTACTTAAGTAAGATGGAACACGGGCTATCATGCGATCTGCTGTCCATTGTTATGCAGCTCGATGATGTGGAAGGGCAGTTGGTTCTATCTGAAATTTTGCAAAAGAAGGTGAATCGGGAGCGTGCAGTCGAACAATTCCGCGAAACGTTGCAAAAGATATTAGATCGGAACTGGATGGAAGCGCGCGAGGCTATCAAGATGAAGATTCAAAGCGGTCAATGTTCCGATGACGAAGCTCTTGCGTTGGTCAGGGAATTTGATGATCTGCGGAGGAATCCCCCTAAAGTTATTGAAGCAGATGTCGACTAGTTATACCTCGCGCGGGGTATATATCTCACGCAGTTCAAAAAGGATGTCACTTTCCTCTACATAGCGGATTCTTTCGGCCATTTCTCTAATTTCGGCCAGGTTTTTCGCTACCCACGGCCTGGTCTATCAGATTCCGTCCCTGCGGGACTTAGATCCGAAGGGACGGAATCTGATAGACCAGGCCGTCGGGCCTGGGTAACGAAAAACAAAATAGTAGAGTCCCGAAGGGACGGCATATGGCCTGACCGAAAAATTCTCTGCAGAGGTAAACATGACCGAAATTAGGCGAGGTATAACTCCTTTCTTAGTGGCTCTCAGTCGGCTTTGAATTTTTCAAGCATTGCATTTGTCAAGCTGGTCATATAATTGATAAACACCTTTTTTTTGGCATAGGCTGGAATCAACACACTCCACTTTTCAATCTCTTTTTTGTCAGCACTTAAAAAACCCAAACCACGACTAGCACGACTTTTCAGGAAAAGAGAGGGCTTTTGATCGAAGTAATCGATCATGGTAGCATGCCATTCAAGAATGATTTCTTCCGTCACATTTTTTTGAAGTTCTTCAGGATAAACCCTCGAAAGTACCTGTTGAGCAGATAGGGTATTTACGTTATCCCAGAGAATTTCATCTTCCAATGTTTTAAGAAATAGCACCCGTAAATTATCAGGAATGGTCTTTAGGTGTTGTAATACCTTTGTTTTTTTTACAATACACTCCCTTTCTTCATCCAGATAAGCATGCACTTTCATACCCATGTTAAATTTATTCCCTTCCTCACGGATTTTTTGAGGAGTTAGCCCTTTTTCATGGGTTTTTTCTCTTTTAATTGTTCCAAGGTATCGAATGTCTGGAAAAAGAGTTCCTGCAATTAAAGAGGATTGATCTTCATGATCATCAATGTGATTTAGATGCATCCATAACTGTGCAAAATACACGTGTGTTGCAGGAGCAGCCGCTTGCAAAGGCGTAATAGCAAAGCATAAAAAACATAAAATTTTTCTGATGTTCATAAACCCCATGTCTCTAATAATTGTTCTCGATAATTTAAAGCTTTAGATGCATTGTAAGGTAGATTTTTAACATATTCCCGCATGTTCTTTTCATAAGCTTCAACAGTTTTAGCATCATAAAAATCCCAACGTTTAATTTCTAGGTAGCAAGAAGGATTCAAAGTATAGCGATTGTTAATGAGTAAACGAAGTTGAGGGGAAACATTAAGCTGATGTTTAACATAAAGATCCGACATAATTCTCTCAATATGATTAGAAAGATGAGCGTCATCGTACAGAAATCCACCCTTTTTACTTGGGTAGCAATGTTTGTCTGCAAAATTATAAGCCTCTCCTTTTTGATCTCCCATGTGAGATCTATCCACTAACTGTAAAAGGATTCCTCTGGCCCCCTTCAAACGTTTTGCAGCAATTTTCATTAACCCATCAATTGCCTCTAGCGGAATGTCTAACTTCTTAAAAAGAGGCTCCAACTGGGCATGATAGTCAATTTCACGGTCTTTGTTGTTAACAAATATATTTAATGAACAAGAACCACTCTCATTGTAATTAGAATAAATCCCATAATTCAATGATAAAAGTTGTTTTGCTCGCAAAGAATTTCGATTATCAAAAACACCCCAATAAGCTTTAAATTCGGTGATAGAATTCAAATTTAGATCTGGATCTCCTGGAATACGGAAGAAATGAAAATTTTCCGGAATGGGAATATACAATATTTCTTCTACAATATAACGAATAATATCTTGATAAATGCGAAAACTCTGATTGGCACCATGATAGCCTATATGCCCCCAATCTTCTTCTTTAGAAATTGTATTGAAATAAGAGAAGTGTTTTTTTGGGATTTTCATTTGGATTAAGTTTTTTTCAATGACACGCCATGTTTCTCGTTTAATTAATTGCTCTGTAGGGCTTTTAAATTGATTAACAATGGGTGTTCCAGCAAACAAAGTTGCCTGGAAGAATACGATGAGTGTTAGTATGAATTTTTTCATAAATATTTATTGATGTTGCTTATTTTTTGTTAAATGGGAATTAATATGATAGATAAACAGAAATTAAATTGCAATGAATGACATGAATGACATGTATGAGATGCAAGCCAACAACATGCTAATTACGTGTCATTGAAGAAAAAATTAATGAATGGGATATTTATTTATAAACTATAGAGCGATTAGAATTTGATGGAAAAGGAACATAACCATGAAAGTAGCCCGTCTTTACAATCATTGTTTGCTATTTTTAAAAGGAAGTAAAATGGTGAACTCAGCGCCTTTGATAGGCAAGTTTGTCGCTTCAACTTCACCGTCATGTAGTTCTACGATGGATTTCACGATTGAAAGCCCCACCCCAACTCCCTCAACCGATGTTCCGGGTACTCGATAAAATTTATCAAAGATCTTCGAGATCATCTGTTGCGGAATGCCAGGGCCTTCGTCTGCAACCGTGAACTTTACTTTGTTGCCGAATTGCAAGCAGGATATTTCGATAGTCGATTCCTTCGGTGAGTATTCGACTGCATTGATAATTACATTGCATAAGGCCATTTGCATCAGAGAAAAATCGTAAGAAAGCAGAGGGATGTCTTTTTCTAAATTAAGGACCACATGATGATGCTTAAGTTTGTTTTTAAGGCTGTCAATTGAGGCTTCGACCAATTCAGAGGGATTCCATAATTCCTTTTGCAAATGAATGAAACCCGAGCTCAATTTCGACATCGCCATGATATTATCCACGATTCGATTGATCACATTTGAAGATTCTTCGATGAGCTGCAAAGATTTTGTCCGAAGATCCTTATTCCCGTTCCCCTTCTCTTGTTTTAATTGATGTGTCGCACCGGATAATGATTCCAACGGATTTTTGAACTCCGTTGAAATAGATGTCAGAATAGTTTTATAGACCTTTTCGATTTGATTTTGCAATTCTTCCCGGCGATTGAACTCCTCAGTCAGGGTTCGGTCAAGATAAGAACCTATTTGCTGTGCTACAGTATGAAGGAGATGAAAATCTCCCGTATTCAATTCTTTCCCTTTTTTTGGACGGAAGGCCATTACCCCAATCACCGATTTAAAACCTTTCAAAGGAATATAGAGATACTCCACCGATGGCAAAGTCTCTGTTGAGAATCCGGCGGTTTTCCCTTTTTCGAATACCCAAACGGCCACAGCCTTCTCTTTTTCATCGTTCAGGGCCGCGCTCTCTATATTGAAATCCAAGGCCTGGGTATCCAAGCTCTTTACTATAATTTTGCATTCACCTTGGAGTGTTTCTTCTACTTTTTCTATTACTGCCCGGATGAGTTCTTGTTGTGAAGGTGCTTTGGCGATCTCCTCGGCAATGTCATAAATTGTAGTTGTTTCCGCCTCCTTTTCTCGCAGCAATCTCTCCCTCAACTTAATCCGGTTAGAAAAGAAACTTGCAATCAAGGCAACAATAAAATACACAAGAACCAGAACAAAATCTTCCGGCTCAGACGTTTGGCGCGATTCGGAGGGAGGAATGAAAATAGCGTCTAGAAGCACTGTGCTTAAGCCTGCAGCTATAAGCAGCGGTCCTTTTGAACTGATGAATACACTTAACACTAAGATTCCCATCAAATAAAAAAGACCGATGACTTTATATCCCACAGCCGAAACCATGAACTGAAAAAAGATGGTAAGCAGGACGATAAAACCGACTGCGTATAGATACTCTTGATAATTAAGTACCCACTGGTGCTTCTGGTTGTTTTTTTCATTAACATTTTGTTCCATAGCCTCTTGCTTGACCACCAAAATATCTATGTCTTTAAGCCTAGAGGAGAGGCGGTCTAAAAAAGAGCCTCCTAGGAATGCTTGCGTGAAAGAAGTGTGCGATGACCTTCCAATGATGATTTGCGTAATATTTTTTTGCTGTGCGATCCTTACCAAAGCCTCTAATACATTAGGGTCGCTTGTGGAAATCACTTCACCGCCCAAGTCCCGGCAAACTCCCAGGTTTCTGGCTAGCTTAAAATGATCGTCAGGCGATAACACTGTCCCGTCATTAACATGGACTGCATACCATGGACAATCATACTTAAATGCAATCCTGCGGGCGGTTCGAATAAGCTGCAGGCTATTCGGCTGACAGGTCACTGCCACCATGAGCCGTTCATTTGCCCTCCACATTCTTGTAGGATCTCTGACTGTCATGATCCCATGCAGCTCATGCTCGACTTTTTCTGCCGTAAACCGTAAGGCGATGTCTCTTAATGCCATCAACCTTTCTTCCCTAAAAAAGTTTTTGGCGGCGATTTCGGATTGATGGCCCAGATAGACTTTCCCTTCTTTCAACCGCTTCAGTAAATCGTTTGGAGGGATGTCTACGATTTCAATGTGATTCGCGCGTTCTAGAATCATGTCTGGGACGGTTTCTCTGATGGTTATCCCTGTAATGCTTTCTACGTCGTCTTTTCGGCTTTCCACATGTTGGACATTAATGGTTGTATATACATCAATACCTGTATTGAGCAGCTCTAAAACATCTTGCCATCTTTTAGGGTGGCGCGATCCAGGAACATTCGTATGCGCTAGCTCATCCACAATGACAAGCTGAGGTTTTTTTGCCAAAATAGCATCGAGGTCCATCTCTCTCTGGGAAGTATTTTTATAGATAATTTTCTTCAAAGGTATTATCTCGAGCCCATCCAGCAAGGCTTGGGTTTCCCTTCTGCCATGAGTCTCTATGACTCCAACTACGACATTGACTCCTTCTTTAACCCGTTGTTGAGCTTCTTCAAGCATCGCATATGTTTTTCCTACCCCTGCAGCCATTCCGAAAAAAATCTTCAGATTGCCGCCGTCATGCTTTTTTTCTTCTTTCCGAATGGCTGACAATAAGCTCTCTGGATCCGGTCGTTTATCGTCGATCATGATTTTGACGGGGTGGATAATTCATCTAGGGCTTGATTTAATAATAAAACATTGACTCTGTCATCTCCTATGAATCCCCACAGGGTTCGCTTAGTGAATTTTTCTATAAGGGCTTTGAGTTTATTTTTCTCTTCTTCGGTATCAAGACCGCGGGCTTTAGCTACTCTTTCCAGCTGATAGTAGGCTGCATGAGGTGAAATATGGGGGTCAAGTCCACTTCCGGATGCATACAATAAATCTGAAGGAGGGGGGCCTCCATGTGCGGCCTGCTGCATTTTTGTCCTTTCTTCTACTTGCGCTTTTAAGACAGCACTCGTAGGGCTTAAATTACTTCCACCTGAGGGCAATGGATTATAGTCTATCGCTGAGGGTCTAGACCAAAAGTATTTTACGTCATGGAACTTCTGTCCAATCCAACGCGAGCCGCGTGCAACTTCTTCCACATATACCAAACTTCCATTGGCTTTTTCATACCAGAAGCCTTGAGCGGCAATCCAAATTAAAAGCGGATACAGGAACCCTGTCAATAGTGTCATCCAAACAATCATACGGAGGCTAGTTCCTAACATGTATTTTTTTATCATTTTACCAAGCCCAATGTGACAATTATAAGGTCCAGGCATTTTATTCCTACAAATGGAACAAGCAAACCACCTACTCCATAAATGCCGATGTTACGGCGAAGCAATTCTTCGGCAGTTCTGGCATGATGATGGACTCCTACCAAGGCTAGCGGAATCAGGGCGATGATAATGAGGGCATTGAATATCAAAGCACTTAAAATTGCACTTTGCGGTGAATGCAGATGCATGATGTTCAAGCTATTCAGCGGGCCATAAAGTTCTCCTGACGAAGCATAGAGTCCACCGAAAATCGCAGGAATGATGGCAAAATATTTAGCCACGTCATTGGCAATGCTAAATGTAGTCAAGGCCCCTCGCGTCATAAGAAGCTGTTTTCCTATCTCCACAATTTCGATCAGTTTGGTTGGATTACTATCCAGGTCTACCATATTGCCAGCCTCGCGCGAGGCTTGAGTGCCGGTATTCATGGCGACTCCGACATCGGCCTGTGCAAGGGCAGGGGCGTCATTGGTCCCATCTCCGGTCATAGCTACGAGCAGTCCTTTTTGCTGTTCCTCACGGATGCGGGCCAATTTCATTTCAGGGGTCGCATGTGCAATAAAGTCGTCGACACCAGCTTCAGCGGCAATCGCTGCGGCCGTCAGTGCATTATCTCCAGTGACCATCAATGTTCGAATGCCCATTTTTCTCATCTCGGCGAACCGTTCTCGGATTCCTCCTTTGATGATGTCTTTTAAGTATACAACCCCAAGAATTTGCTTTCCTTCACTGACGATGAGAGGAGTTCCTCCTTTTTTGGCGATCGTTTCAATAGCATTGCCTAAATGCTCGGGAAAATGACCTCCCATTTTGTCAATGTGCTCTTTGATAGCATCCGCAGCCCCTTTTCTAATTACCCTTCTTAGTTCACCGCTTTGATTGAGGATATCAACTCCGCTCATCCTTGTTTGTGCTGAAAATGGGACAAATTGAGCATGGGATGTGTCCAGATGTTCCCCTCTAAGTCCGAATTTTTCTTTTGCGAGAATGACAATCGACCTCCCTTCGGGTGTCTCATCTGAAAGGGATGCCAATTGGGCGACTTCCGCCAAGTCTTTTTCCAAAATTCCTTTTGTAGGGATAAAATCCGAGGCCATTCTGTTTCCAAGAGTAATCGTTCCTGTCTTGTCTAAAATAAGAAGATCAATGTCTCCTGCTGCCTCTACGGATCTGCCGCTTTTTGCTATAACGTTTTTTTGTATAAGCCTGTCCATTCCTGCTATGCCGACAGCACTCAACAATGCACTGATCGTGGTCGGGATCAGGCAAACCAGAAGCGCCACCAAGACAGGCAGAGTGACGATTTGCGAGAGGTCCTGGCCTGCTGCTCCGGCACTAAAATCGGAGAACCATTTCAGGCTGATCACTGTTAAAAGGAAAACGATTGTCAAGCCGGAAAGAAGGATATTCAATGCAATCTCATTAGGTGTTTTTTGGCGGCTTGCTCCTTCAATTAGGGCTATCATCTTATCGAGGAAACTTTGCCCCACTTCCGAAGTAACTTGAATAATGATACGATCGCTTACAACCCGCGTGCCTACTGTGACTGCACTCCTGTCGCCGCCGCTTTCACGAATCACTGGGGCTGATTCCCCTGTAATGGCCGATTCATCGACACTTGCCACACCCTCAAGGACCTCCCCATCAGCAGGAATGACATCGCCTGCTTCGCAAATGATAATGTCCCCTTTCCGGATTTCGGCCGCCGGGATTTTAACTTCCAAGCCATCTTGTATAATCCGTGCATAGGCATCTGTTTGGGTCTTTTTAAGGCTCGCGGCCTGGGCTTTGCCTCGGCTTTCTGCAAAAGCTTCTGCAAAATTAGCAAATAATACGGTAAACCATAGCCATATCATGATCTGAAATTCAAATAGTGAAAAATGTCCACTATACAGGTTTTCAATAAGGAAAATCGTTATAAGAATGGCTCCTATGTAGGTTACAAACATAACGGGATTGCGGTATTGAATGGAGGGGTGAAGCTTCTCCAAAGATTCTTTGGTCGAAGCTAGGATCAATTTCCAATCCAATAAATTCTTTTTTTTAGTTTTTTTCATAGAGTATCTATCTTAAAAAAATTTCCCTTTGACCATGAGGAGCTCTTCGATAATAGGGCCTAATGCTAAGGCTGGAAAAAACGTCAGCGCACCGACAATACAGATGACACTGAACAACAGGAGTCCAAAAAAGAAGTTGGAAGTTGGAATCGTTCCGGCCGATGGAGGCGAAGAGATTTTTTTTGCTAAAGTTCCTGCTATCGCTAAGCTTGGTATCAGTACAGCAACCCTGCCAATTATCATAATCAAACCTAATACGATGTTAAAATAATTGGTGTTTGCATTCAGGCCGGCAAAGGCGCTTCCATTGTTACCGGCTGCTGAAGAAAATGCGTAAAGAATTTCAGTCAGCCCATGCGGACCTTTGTTTCCTAATGAAGCTTGTGCACCCGCGTACACACTCGTAAAGCCTGAACCTAATAAAATTAATGCGCTAGGGGTCAAGATTGCTACGATGACCCATTGAATTTCCGACCTCTGAATTTTTTTCCCTTCAAATTCAGGGGTCCTTCCTACCATTAGACCAACTAGGAAGATTGTTAGGATGCCATACATGAGCATTCCGCACATGCCTACGCCTACTCCTCCATATACGACCTCTCCCAGCATCATCAACAAAAGTGTGATACCGCCAGAAATTGGAGTGAAGCTATCGTGCATCGCATTGACAGAGCCATTGGATGTGGCCGTAGTGGCGACCCCCCATTGAATGCTGTCATAAACTCCCGACCTCACCTCTTTTCCTTCCATGTAGGGGCCGTTATCTAAATGAGGATTTCCTTGCGTTTCAAAGAATACAGCAGAACACGTGCTTATTATGAGAAATGCAAACATGACGGCGTAAAACATCCTGCCATTTTTAGGTTTTTTGAGCATAAGACCATACATATAAGCGCTAGCAGCAGGGATGAGGAGAATGCTAAGAGCTTCTAGGAAATAGGTTAATGGATTAGGGTTCTCAAAAGGATGGGCGCTATTTGCCTGGAAAAAGCCTCCCCCGTTAGTTCCTAATTGTTTGATCGCTACTTGAGAAGCCACCGGCCCTAAAGGAATGGTTTGTAAATCCCCTTGCAGTGTTGTCACCGTCACATAGGAATTTACAGTCTGAATTACCCCTTGGCTAGCCAATAAAATGCCTATAATAATTGAAAAAGGCAGTAATACATAGACGATTGTCTTGGTCAGATCGGACCAAAAATTTCCGATGGTTTCTTTGGATTGCCGCGTGATGCCGCGAATAAAGGCTAATAGAACTGCATTGCCAGTAGCTGCACTTAAAAAATTCTGGACGGTAAGTCCTAACATTTGCGAACCGTAACTCAATGTGGTTTCTCCGGCATAGGCTTGCCAATTCGTATTGGTCACAAAGCTTACCGCTGTATTAAAAGCCAAAGGCCATGCCAAACCAGGAAAATGTTGGGGATTGAATGGAAGATACGATTGGAACATCAAAAGCCCGAATAAGAAAATGAACCCGATCACATTGAATCCGACCAATGCTTTTGCATAAGTCTTCCAATCCATCTCGCTTGAAGGATCCACATTGATGATGCGGTATGTCGCCTGCTCCAACCATCCAAAAAAAGGAGTAAAAATATTCCTAGGGGATTGAAACACGGCCAATAAATGCATTCCAACCAGGGGCGTTAGAAGGATCAAAATTCCGAAGAAAAGAAATGATTCGGTCCATTCGTATAAGCTCACCCTTGTTCTCCCATTTAAAATTTCTCAGGAAAGACTAAGGAATAGATCAAATAAATAAAAAGGCCTGCCGAACATAGGCCTGCCAAAATAAGGTCTATAGGCATTCCCTACCTGCTTGTTCGATGGTTAACACGATAAAACTGAAAAGGAACAAATGAGTCAATAAAATTATGTAGAGTTTTCGTTCAGTTACCTCTTCTTTGTCAGAGTATCTGAAAAAATCCCCTAGAAGTTATTAGATTTTCATGGTATGGTTGATGGTTCATTCTATAGAGGAAATCTCCTTACACAGGAGTCTGAAAAATTATTGAGGTGAAGGATGATCAAATATTGTGAATCTATTTATCAGACTAAACGATGGAAAACACGCGAAGTCATGGTGGGTAATGTAGGAGTCGGCGGAAATAACCCTGTGCGCATTCAATCAATGACGACATCCAACACTCGCGATGTGGAAGCTACGATCGATCAGGTTATCCGATTGGCGGATGCCGGCTGTGAAATTGCGCGTGTCACGGTGCAGGGAATGAAAGAGGCCGATGCCTGCGAAGGCATTAAAAATGGGTTGCTTCAACGCGGTTATACAATCCCTATTGTGGCTGATATCCACTTTTTTCCTCCCGCAGCCATGCGCGTTGTTGATTTTGTCGATAAAGTCCGCGTGAATCCCGGGAATTTTGTCGATAAAAGAGCTTCGTTTAAAACGATCGAATACAATGATGAATCCTACGCAAAAGAAATTGCCAAAATTGAAGAAAAGTTCACTCCTTTAGTTGAAAAATGCAAACGCCTAAAAAGGTCAATGCGGATTGGGACAAATCATGGTTCTCTTTCCGATCGGATTATGAACCGGTATGGAGATACCCCAAAAGGAATGGTGGAATCGGCTTTGGAATTTGCCCGAATCTGCCGCCAAAATGATTACCATGATTTTATGTTTTCTATGAAATCTTCCAACCCTCAGGTCATGATTTTGGCCTACCGTCTTTTGGTAGCTGAAATGATAGGCTTAGGATGGGACTATCCTCTGCATTTAGGGGTTACCGAAGCTGGAGAAGGTGAGGATGGACGCATAAAATCAGCCATGGGAATAGGTTCACTGCTTTTAGACGGCATTGGAGATACAATTCGTGTTTCTTTAACCGAGGATGCCTGGAATGAAATAGACCCTTGCAAACGCTTAATTTCTTTTGCAAAAGCTTGCGAAGGGAAAGGCGTAGCGCCATTCACTGAAGATCACCGCAATATCGAAGCGATCCAACGTCGTCCGGTGTCGTTACCTAAAAATTTCGCCATGCATCGCGATGGCACTGTTGTTCTAAGTGCACATTCTAAAGATATTCAAGCCCCTGACTTTTATAAAAAGCTGGGATGCGATGTCCAACTAGGGCGTCCTAAACTCAAAATATCAAGCGCAGATTGTATTGTTGTTGTTGAGAAGCCTACCTCCCAAATCACGCCAATACTGAAAAATTTAAAAGAAATTGGCGTCGGCATTTTATCCAATGAGCCGAGCGAAGATGAATTACCCTTGCTGTCTTTAGAAAAAGCTCTATCCCTTCATACCCATCAATTGGCCAAAGATCGCTTTTCCGTGTCTCTCCCTCAAAAAGCACCAATGGCCGTCATGGTTAAGGACGACCCTGCCCATCAGTGGAAAATCATCGAAGAAATTAAACCCGCGCTCATTTTTTTATCTCCATCCGCCGATAAATTACATTATTCGCGTCAATTTTTTGATTGGCTGCAAACTAGAAAGATTCAGATCCCTGTCATTCTTAGCTTTCACTATGCATGTTCAAAGGAAGATCTGATTATTCAATCTGCTGCCGAATTCGGGGCTCTTTTCTGTGATGGGCTTGGCGATGGTATTTGGATCGATGCGCCTTATGACGTCGAATTCCTTCGCAATCTCAGCTTTAATATCCTACAAGCAGCAAGGATGAGGACCTCTAAAACAGATTTCATCTCTTGCCCCAGTTGTGGACGCACATTATTCGACCTCCAAGATGTATCAAAAAGAATCCGCTCCCGAACTTCTCATCTCCCTGGGGTGAAAATCGCCATCATGGGGTGTATTGTCAATGGCCCTGGTGAAATGGCGGATGCAGACTTTGGTTATGTAGGTTCCAAACCTGGTATGATCGATCTCTATGTTGGTAAAGAATGCATTGAGAAAGACATTGATTTTGCTGATGCCGACGACCGGCTCGTTGAACTCATAAAAAACCATGGCCGCTGGGTAGAACCAGAGCTGTTACCGACTGCGTAGGGTTAGCGCAAAGACTCTATCCCTTCCTTAATTAATCTGAGATAGACGTCAAGCTAATCTTTGTCTTAAACTGCGAAGCAGTGGCAGCAGGTAGCCATGGGTGTAAACCCATGGAATATAGGGGTTTAGGGATGAAGCCGCGAATGCGGCGACAGAAAACTGTCGGTAAGGTGTATCTAAATTTACGCGTAAAATTCTGAGGATGTACTTTTAGACGATTGGACGAACCCTTTTTTCTTTTCTGTCGCCGCATTCGCGACTTCATCCGTAAATACCTTTATGCCATGGGTTTACACCCATGGCTACCTGCTGCCACCGCTTCGCGGTTTTACGACAAAAAATTAGCTTGACGCGTATGCAGAGAAGGGGCTAATTGCTACAGTTATGACTGTCTGTTTCTATCTCTGGCTGTATTCTAGAAGATTTTTCACAAAAAAACACCGAATTTTACGATCATAGCTTAATTTTCTGAATTGGTTCTAAGCAGGCTTTTCCTCAAGACCTATCAGTGTGTTTTGTTTTATTCCTTTCCATCCCGGTGCATACTTTGATTGTACATAAGTCCCTGCTTCAGGATAGCGTACCGTGCTCAGATTAAAGATACCCCATCCATATGCCTTGGTTCCCGGGAAAAGACAATGACCATTTTCTGGGTTTTTTGAAGCCCAGCCAAAAATTTCAATAGATTTGGCTGAAAGCACGAAATTATCCAATATTTGAGTCCAGCTATTTGTCATTTTGTGTTCTAGGTATTCTCTTTCTTTGATTTCATTTTTGTAGGATTGTATGATTCTTTCTATTACACGTGTTGGGTGATATAGATTATTAATTGCGTAATTGCTGATCAATCCTTTTATCTGCTCTACTTGGTTTTTTGTTTCTTCTGTATAAAGAGGAGATGACTCCAGAAGAGGTTCTAAGTGTTCGATCTGTTTGTAGTGATGTCTTAAGACTGTGTCATATTGAATGTATTTGTCGTTAACATAATTCAGCGCTTCAAGGGTTTTTTTGTCCAATTGCAACTTCGTCTTAATTGGTTCTTTTCTTTTATCAATCAAATCTTCTAGATTTTCAGCAGTTGCACTCGTAGTTTCCATTAGTTTGGTATATATTTTGTAATTAGAATGAACTTCCTGCCAAGGTAAAGGTTTTGTCTCCCCTTCTTCTCGATATTTTTTGGTCGCAATTCTCATGCTTGCCACTTCTTTTAATAACTCATTGATATCATTGGCGAGATAGAGAGAATCTTCTATCCAACTGAATTGAGAATGAAATTCCTGGCAATAAAATTGTACATCATTCCAATCATCTGTGAGCTGGCAGAGAAGTTCGGTTCTGGCTGGATGAATTTTTCTTAATGCTCCGTCCAAGCTAGCTTCCACATCGGCTTTTCCTTGGTCATCGTATGTTTTAAAGTAATCGGCATAGTTGAGCGAAAATTGGAGAGGTGTAGAATTGGCAAACAGTGTGCAGGTGGCATTACGTTCTTCAACCTTTGTCAATTGGTCTATTCTTGTTAATTCAAGTATGTCGTTAAGATTTCCAAGTTCAATCAAGCGATCCAATCGTTTTAATTCGGTTGATATGGATAATATTTTAGGATCCAAATCTTTATTAAATTTAACAAACCTTGCTTTCAGTTTGTTGTATGTGTTTTTGAGTTCATCAATTTTAACAGGTGCTTCTATAACCCTAAGCGGTGTGTTTTCTATAATGGGGTTATAGTTTTTTATTTGCTCTTTAAGAGTACCCACTTCCTTACGGATTTCTGATATTTCCTTCCAAGCCAATTTTATTTCATTGCCAAATTGCAGAGCATCGTCCATCCAGTGGAGCTTATTATGAATCTCTAAAAGTTGTTTACAGCATAGATTCCAGGTCGTTACAAGACCTATCCGCCTAGAACACCGCGAATTGAATATGGATTTAGCACTTTCTAATTTGTCTTCGAGGAAGTCATTGTCCAGGTAAAGCTTAACATTGCAAATTGTAAAAAAATCCTCGGGGATACTATGATAATCTGTATTTTCTATAAGGGCATTTAGAGTTTCTAGTTTTTTGTTCACAGGCGTGGCGAATTGTAGGAATTCCATTTGTATGATTTCCAATCGGTCAACGAGAGTATGGAATTGTTTCTTTAGAAAATTGTTGGATGGCTCTTCGCTTGTTTCTGCAGAAGTCTCTGCAGAAACATTTTTTATGAATCTTGCGAAAATTGTATTGAACAATCGTGTAGTATCTGCTTGTAGCTTTATTAAAGATTCGGCCTCTTTATCTTCTCTGTACAAGAGTTTTTCCAAGGAAGGAATGATATATTCAGATGAGGAAGTTGAAGCCGTTCCTTGGAGAGTGAGCGGTCGGGTTAAATTTTTTTCTTTTGGCTGGGTTGTTGCGTCTGATTGGCAAGTTTTGTTCAGAACGTCACCGATTTTTTCATAAAGTATATCCAAAGTATGGAGATAGGCTTTATCAGATGAAGTTTTTTTATCATTTCCGAAAGAGGCTTTTTTATTGAAGAATAAGTCTTTTAATGATGTACGGATTGCATTTTGAATCTCGTCTCGGGCTTTTTTATACTGGGTTAATGCCTGGACCTGTGATTCCTTTTGGCACTTCATTTTTCTTGCTGGTATAGCTGTCGGAAACTGGAATTGAGGAAATGCTTCCTGCAAATCATTTTGGGCTATATTCTTCTGCTGTTCACAGGCAAACCGCACGGCTTTGTTGGCTGTGTTCTGTCCTTGAGAGTTGACTCCAAGTCCAAGTGGGGGAAAATTATTTTCACTAAATAAATTTGGAAATGACATTTTTGAACCTCCGACTGGATTATTTTAAAGAAGTAGAATCAAAGCTGTAGCTGTAATCCAGCACATATCTTTTGGTATATCTTTACTAAAATGTTTATTTTGTGGGAATAAAAATTTTAATTTGTTATATAGCCGGAACCAAAAAGCCTGTCGAAGAATATTCTTTGCATAAAATGATAAAAATGGAACCCTTCATATGCGGTTCACAGATTGATATAACCTTCTTTGTGGGTTTCTCAGTGGTTATAGGATTGGCGCCAACCATCGCTTCATTTCTTCAACGGAACCCTGTTTTCTTACAGCGTAGTCTTCCATTTGATCCTCCGCAATTTTACCGACCCCAAGATATTTGGATTCCGGATGCGAAAAATAGTAGCCGCTAATGCTTGATGCCGGGTACATAGCCATCGAATCGGTCAACTGTATGCCGATGGCTTGAGGCTGGAGTAATTCCCAGATCTTTACCTTTTCTGTGTGATCTGGACAGGCCGGGTATCCGGGCGCCGGTCTGATGCCTCGATAAGCCTCTTTGATGATTTCTTCATTGGTCAAACTTTCCTCTCGATCGTAACCCCACCATTCTTTACGCACACGTTCATGCATGGTTTCCGCAAAAGCTTCGGCTAATCTGTCAGACAGAGCTTTTAATAAAATGATTTGATAGTCGTTGTTTTCTTTTTCCAATTCTTTGATGCGCGTTTCAATGCCCACACCTGCAGTGACTGCAAATAAACCTATGTAGTCTTTTACATTTGTAGACTTTGGCGCTATGTAATCCGCCAGGCTGGTATTCGCTCTAATATTGCCTTTGGTATGTTGCTGCCTTAAAAAATGCAAAGTTGTGATCATCTTGGTTCGGGTCTCATCGGTGTAAAGCTCCACATCATCGTCGTTGACTGTGTTTGCCGGATAAAAGCCGATCACCCCGTTCGCGGTCACCCAATTCTCTCTCGTTATGCGCATCAATAGGGCTTGCGCATCGGCGAATAAGCGTTTTGCTTCTTTGCCGCTTGTCTCATCATCTAAAATTTCAGGGTATTTGCCTTTAAGCGACCAGGCATGAAAAAAAGGGGTCCAGTCGATTCTTTTGACAAGTTCTTCAAGAGGGTAATTTACAAAAACTTTAGTTCCCAAAAATACGGGAGTGGCTGGTTGCCGTTTCGTCCAATCCGTCTGGAATTTATTTTTCCGCGCTTCCTGAATAGTGCACAACTCAGCTGTTTGCTCTTTCGATTTTCTAAAATCCCTCAGCTTCGCATATTCTTCTTTGACGGACTTGCTATAGGCTGGCCTAGTATCCGGATTGATCAATTGATTGACGACGTTAACGGCTCGCGAGGCATCATGGACATGCACAACGGCATGTTCATAATGCGGATCGATTTTTACAGCCGTATGGATTTTTGAAGTCGTCGCGCCACCAATAAGTAAAGGCAAGGTCAAGTGCAGCCGCTGCATCTCTTTAGCCACATGCACCATTTCTTCAAGCGATGGGGTGATCAATCCTGACAGACCGATCATGTCGACTTTCTCATCAAGGGCTATTTGCAAGATTTTCTCGCAAGGAACCATGACACCGAGATTGATAATCTCATATCCATTGCATCCTAAAACGACAGAGACGATATTTTTTCCGATGTCATGAACATCACCCTTTACAGTTGCTAGAAGGATTTTTCCTTTTGCTTTTGGTTCCTCGTCGCCTAGCGTTTTTTCGCTGCGGATAAAAGGTTCTAAATATGCCACAGCTTTCTTCATCACGCGCGCCGAGCGGACAACCTGGGGCAAAAACATTTTTCCCGATCCAAACAGATCGCCGATCACATTCATTCCATCCATCAACGGGCCTTCAATCACATCTAAAGAACGCTTGGATGCTGCGCGGATTACTTCGATATCTTGTTCGATGAATTCATCCAATCCTTCTATCAAGGCATATTCCAGACGTTTCTCCACAGAATATTCCCGCCACTCGAATTCTTTTGCTGTCTTCCCTTTTCTTGAAGGCCCTGCATATTCATTCGCCATAGCCAGTAAATTCTCTGTTGCTTTTGGAGTGCGGTTGAGAACAGCGTCTTCGACAATCTTTCGCAATTCAGGATCGATTTCATCGTAGATGGCTAATTGGCCGGGATTGACAATTCCCATGTCCATGCCGTTTTTAATAGCATGGTAAAGGAATACAGCGTGAATGGCTTCCCTGATCCGGTTGTTCCCTCTAAAGGAAAATGACACATTGGATACCCCGCCTGAGACCAAAGCGTTCGGTAATTCTTTTTTTATGATCTTTATGGCTTCAATATAATCCACAGCATAGTTATTGTGCTCTTCGATGCCTGTAGCAATAGCAAAGATATTTGGATCGAAAATGATATCTTCCGAAGGGATGCCGGCGGTCTCTGTCAAAATTTTATAGGCACGCTTGCATATGGAGACCTTGCGTTCCAAAGTATCGGCTTGCCCTTGTTCATCGAAAGCCATCACAATCATAGCGCATCCGTAATCGTGTGCCAAACGAGCACGTTCAATGAATTTTTCTTCGCCATCTTTCAGCGATATCGAATTGACTACTCCCTTTCCTTGGATGCATTTCAGTCCTTCTTCGATCACTTCCCAGTTCGAGGAGTCGACAACAATCGGCACCCGGGAAATATCAGGCTCTGCAGCAATGAGGTTTAGGAATCGCTGCATGTATCCGGACGAATCCAACATGCCTTCATCCATGTTGACATCGATCATCTGTGCACCATTATCAACTTGTTCCCTGGCTACGTCTACAGCTTCGGTAAAGTGGTCTTCTTTAATCAGTTTTAAGAATTTTGTAGATCCCGTGACATTGGTCCTCTCGCCAATGTTAACAAAGAGGATCTGCGGAGTGATATTCAAGGGTTCCAATCCCGATAAACGACAAGCGGATGGTATCTCAGGTATTTTTCTTGGCGGTATTCCTTCAACGCTTGCAGCTATTGCCCGGATGTGCTCCGGAGTACTTCCGCAGCATCCTCCAATAATATTGAGGTACCCTTGTTTCGCCCAGTCTGCTACTTCTTTGGCCATCGATTCAGGTGTTTCTTCATATTCTCCGAACTCGTTCGGCAATCCTGCATTGGGATGGGCGCTCACATAAAATGAGGAGATACGGGATAATTCCCCGACGTATGGTCGTAATTCTTTAGGCCCCAAAGCACAGTTCAGTCCGAAAGTGAGCGGTTCAATATGACGGAGGGAATTATAAAATGCTTCTGTAACCTGTCCCGTAAGGGTTCTCCCCGATAGATCTGCGATGGTTCCTGAAATCATGACCGGGAGCTTTTTTTTGCGTTCTCTGAACAATTTGGCGATAGCAAAGATTGCCGCTTTTGCGTTTAAGGTGTCAAAGATTGTTTCAACCAGTAATATGTCGACTCCGCCTTGCCATAAGGCATCCGCCGATTCATAGTAAGCCGAGGCTAATTCATCGAATGTACAGTTTCTGAAGCCTGGGTCATTCACATCGGGAGACAACGAAGCTGTTTTGTTCGTCGGCCCCATTACCCCGGCCACGAATCGTGGCTTATGCGGATTTTTTTTAGTCATTTCATCAGCAAT
>Ga0351960_1010_pt1 | contig 22080 bp, 15 predicted proteins | sample TotcelT113001M14_FD_205808 | JGI IMG/M metagenome (GOLD analysis project Ga0351960, IMG submission 205808) | Enriched cells from coal bed in the Powder River Basin, Montana, United States - Total cells T11 rep3 HSBNCT.T11.300.1.M14 ... | reverse complement strand
AGACCAAAAAATCGATCCTTGCGTGCCTCTTCATGAGCTGCCGCCCGCCAAACTGCAGTGGTTTTTAAATGGATCGAATGGTTTGAGGGGTAATCTCCGGATAGGATTTACCGGTGCTTTCCACTGCAAATGAAAGATTATAAAAATAATCCTCCTGCTCTTTCATGATGAGAAGTTTACCATTTCCTCGATCCGCAGCATTTTGGATGGCTTCGGATAAACGGTTTTGTATCGATGGCTGAATTTTCAATCTGTCGATAATCAGGTACAGTTCATTTTTTTTCTTTCGATCGAAGGGCATTGTTGTAGCTTCCGAATCGAGATCGTAAAAATCTCCATTAAGTCGGATCCTTAGGAAACCAAGCTTTCTCAGCCTTACGATGGTCTCTTCGAAAGACTCTTGTTTTTTTAATTCAATAGGTGCAAGTATCTGGATTTTAGTACCTTCTGGCCAAGATAGTACGCGATTAGCCACAAATTCCTTGCTGATGGACCGGATCACTTCGCCGGTTTCCGGGCAATGGGGAATCCCGATGCGCGCATACAAGACTCGCAGATAATCGTAGATTTCAGTCATGGTTCCGACTGTACTACGAGGATTCCCGGCATGGGCCTTTTGTTCGATGGCAATGGCCGGGGATAAACCTTCTACATGGCGGACTTTTGGTTTTGGCATTTGTTTGACAAATTGGCGTGCATATGGGGACAAAGACTCAATGTACCGTCGTTGTCCTTCAGCATAGATGGTCTCAAAAGCAAAGGAGCTTTTACCGGAACCGGATGGGCCTGTACATATGGTGATCTGGTCTCTAGGGAGTGTGATATCAAGATTTTTCAAGTTATTTTGTTCAGCCCCGAGTACTGTGATTTCCTGGATCGCAGATCTCTGCGGCAGTGTTTCTGGTTTTTTATGTGCAGCTTTTTCATGCAGGACAGCGGCGGCTCTTTCTTCGAGATTGCGGTAGAGTATCTCGGCAAGAGCCTTCCCGGTAGGTGTTGCCTGTTTGGCTATCTGTTCCGGTTTACCGGTGGCGACGATCTCGCCTCCTCCTTGCCCGCCTTCCGGTCCTATGTCGATGATCCAATCTGCTGTTTTGATAACATCCATATTGTGCTCGATGACGACAACCGAATTGCCTCGGTCGACTAATTCATGCAGCACTTTCAATAGATGCTTGCAATCATGGAAATGAAGTCCGGTGGTCGGTTCGTCCAAAATATATAAAGTTCTTCCTGTGGAAGGTCTGACAAGTTCTTTTGCGAGTTTTACCCTTTGGGCCTCTCCTCCGGATAAAGTCGTCGATGATTGCCCTAATTTGATGTATTCCATCCCAACATTTTGCAGGGTTTCAAGTTTATGTTTAATCGATGGAATATTTGTGAAAATTTCCAGAGCTTGGACAACGTCCATTTCAAGGACGTCGTAAATGCTGTACCCTTTGTAAAGGATGGAGAGAGTTTCTTTGTCGAACCTCTGTGTTTTGCACAAGGGGCATTCAATCCAGGAATCTTCCATGAAATCCATGTCGATCTTGATCATACCCATTCCGTGGCACTGCGGACAGGATCCTTCTTTGACATTAAAGCTGAACCTGCCGGGTTTGTATCCCCTGGCTTTGCTCTCAGGAAGCTGGCAGTACAGGTCGCGGATCTCGTCAAATAGCTTGATATAGGTAGCAGGATTCGATCTTGGGTTGCGGCCGATCGGGGTTTGATCGATCGCGATGACTTTGTCTATATACTCTTGGCCGAGCAGAGATTTGTGCAACCCCACGGGGTGCTCACCTCCATGTAAAGTATTGGACAATGCCGGGAATAGAATATCGGTGATCAGGGAAGATTTGCCGGAACCTGAAACGCCTGTAATGGCTGTAAATACTCCCAGTGGGATTTTAACATCGATATTTTTCAGGTTATGATGTGCGGCGCCTTTTATCTGTATGCATTCTTTGGCGGGCTTGCGCCTTTTTTTTGGTATGGCGATAGCAAGCTTTCCCGAAAGATAGCCCCCGGTTATCGATTCCGAACTTTGCAGTAAATCTGCCAGATCGCCATGGACTACAATTTCTCCGCCTCGTACTCCGGGCCCTGGCCCAAAGTCGATGATAGTATCGGCCGCCCAAATGGTTTCCTCATCGTGTTCGACGACAATGACCGTATTCCCCATGTCGCGCAGATGCTTGAGTGTATGGATCAGTTTTTGATTGTCGCGCGGATGAAGTCCGATGGAAGGTTCGTCCAGAATGTAGGTGATGCCTACTAATCCGCAGCCGATTTGGGAAGCTAAACGGACGCGTTGGGATTCTCCGCCCGATAATGTAGGCGCTGTCCGATCAAGAGCCAGATAATGGAGCCCGACATCCAGCAAGAATTGCAAACGTTGCTTGATCTCTTTCAGTAATTCTATAGCAATCAATTCTTCTTGTTTGCTAAGCGAAAGTACAGTAAAAAATTGCAGGCACTCCGCCACGGTCATTTGTGTGATCTCGCTGATCCTTTTACCGCCTAGGAGTGTAGCTGCTGGATAAGGTTTCAGTCTTTGGCCTAGACATTCCGGACACACTTGTTCATGCATCAGTTTCTGCATTTTCTTCCGATACCCTTCGCTTTTGGCTGCAGCAAAGCGGGAATGGGCTTCCCATAAGACTCCACGCCATTGGATGTGATCTGTCCAAACAGCTCCTGTTATTGGATGGGCAAAATGCATGCGGATCCATTTTTTTTCTGATCCCCGCAGGAAGATTTTTTTTGCTTGTTCTGTCTGATCTTTCCAAGGTGTGTGCACATCAAATCCATAGATCCTGGCCAGATTGTCATAGATATTGCCATATCGGACCGTGGTATAAGAACTGGCTATTGAACAGCAGTCTTCGGCAATGCTTAAATCAGGGTTAATGATCTCTTCCATCCGGAATTCGTTGATCCTCCCCAGGCCGCTGCACACAGGGCACATTCCTGAGGGACTATTGAACGAAAAATCGTGCGGTTCGAGGGATGTATAGGAAAGCCCGGATTTGACCGAATACGCATGCATGGAGAACAATTGCTCGGATTCTGTATCGGCATCTAGAACGCTGCATAAGCCGTTTCCTAAACTCAAAGCACTTGTGACCGCTTCGGCTATGCGGGAAAAATTTTCCGGCTGCACGGAAATCCGGTCTATGACGATGTCAATGTCATGGGATACCGATCCATCCAGAGTCCCGGCTTCTTCAAGATGAGTGATTTTTCCGTCGATGCGGGCCCGCATGAACCCCCTTCGCTGCAGTTCGTCGAAATCTTCTTTGAATTCTCCTTTCCGCCCTTTAGCGTAAGGGGATAGCACAATGATCTTGGTGGCTAATGGAAGATTTTGTACAGTTTTTATGATTCTTTCCCGGCTTTGCGGGGTAACCGGTTCTCCACTCACCGGACAATGGGGAATCCCCACCCGTGCATATAAAACCCTAAGGTAATCGTATATTTCAGTCATGGTCCCTACAGTAGAACGAGGGTTTCGCCCGGCTGTTTTTTGCTCGATGGATATTGTCGGTGAGATCCCTGAAGCAGACTCCAGGTCCGGCTTTGTCATTTCTTCGAGCTGCCGGCGTGCATGCGTGGAAAGCGATTCGACATAGCGGCGCTGTCCCTCGACATAAAGGGTATCAAATGCCAACGAAGATTTTCCTGAGCCCGATACGCCTGTTAATACGATAAGTTCATTAGTATCGAGTGTTAAATCGATCGACTTAAGGTTATGTACCCTTACCTTTTTTAAAATAATTTTTTTATTATTCACTTTCTTTATTTCTCTTCTCGCGATATAAGGAATTTTTCGTTGCAGAACAACCCTTCTGTCCATTTTTGGAGCAGAAATGAGGGGTTTTGCTAACGCGTGTTAGGGGTGTATATGAATAAATAAGAATTTATTCTTGTACAATTCCTTTATTATACAAGAATTCCACTATATAGCCAATGGCTTGACTGGGAAGAATTCCAAAGGAGTACAAAAGGTATGCAAAAATACGTTTTAGCCGCGTGCCTATTGACAGGGAACCTCGTATTTTCGGCTGGTCCTCTCGATCATCAGACAGGCAGTTTGCTGACTTTATCGGAGTTGAGAGAAGTTTCATCCCTAAAAATATGTGCTTGTGAAACGGTTGTTTTACTGGATGGAAAAATTCTTCATGGGCGGTTTAATCATCTCCCGTCTCTGCAATACTCTTTTGGGAAAATAGCTTTTGAGGTCAAAGATGTCGCTATGATTGCCTTTATCCGGCAAGACGGAATGCCGAAAATGCAATTCATCACACGCAATGGATTGAGCTATGTAGGGAATCTACCCAAAGATCCTTTCATTTTAGTATCTAAAGAATCCCAATCGGAAACGCAGAATGCCCCCATTACTATTGCGCCTGATACAATTGATTATGTCATTTTCCGATCAGATCAAAACAATGGGTATGCTTATAGAGACTATTTCTATAACTTGATGTTGAAGAACGGCGACCAAGTCCCTGTTCAACTCGCTTCTGAACAAATCCAAGTGAGCGATGGTTGGAAAAGCCGCTCTCTTTTCACCAAAGACATCCTTGAACTTAATTTTCAAAATGGATTGCAAGGACATGTTTCTGTAAATGGACAGCGCAAGGAGTTGGGATTTACCTTGATCAAAGATAAATATCTCAATCTTGAGCTTCCTAACCAGGATCATATCGTTAAAATTCCTTGGAATCAAGTGGCTAAACTGCAAATTACCTTGGCCGAATCTGAAGAAATGGAGACGCCTAAGGGTTTCAAAGTTTATTCCAAAAATCTAGAGACATCTGCCGCAGCCGAGGTAATCAGCGCAACCGCGATTCAAGGTCTCGATGCTATCGATGCATTAACCTTTTCCGAAGCTCCTAAACGAGAGGGCTCTATTGGATTTGCAAAATCAAATGAAAGGAAGACTGAACCCCAGGCTTTATTTTCTTTACTTGAATCTTTCGATGCTACAAGCGAGATTGTGTTTACTGACGATAACAGCGTTTCTTCAGAGCCGTCAACACAGCATGCTTTCCTTAAAGATGTTTTCGCCTATGTCGAGATCTCAAAAGAAACTAATAGGGGGCTGAATCCCTTCGATCACAAAAATATAGAAAGTCTAAGCGGAGCTCTCGGTGCACATCTAGTTTCTCCGCAAACTATTGAAAATTTAGGGTTTAGTGATGCTATCGCCTTTTCAGATCCGATCAAAGAAGAGGGGGCGATCGGCGCACTCGATGTCGCCGGACGGAAAACAGAGCCTCGTGCCCTTTTTTCCGTACTAGAATCCATGGAATTTCCCGATGAGATTGCTTTCCTCGAAGAGGACCGCGGCGAAACTTCCAAAAAAGGGGCCTATCACATGCCTTCCCACGAGGTCATTACCTTTTCCGATATTATGAACAATCAGAATTTGGCCAAGGTCGATGTTGATCCCGAAGAATTCGATGTTCCTCCTATTCAGGAAGAGGATCCAGCATCGGAAGAAAAAAAAGCCACTCACGATGAAGGGGCTGTAGAATTTCTGGTTTTACATAGGGAATCGGCTAAAGGTAATAGAAGACACGAGATTGCCTATCACAAGCACAATACCGCACTTTCCGAAAAGCTGTATCGCAGACAATTTGCCGTTGGCAGTACCGAGGCAGAATCCACAACAAGCGGCAAATCCCAAGCTGCAAATCTCCACTCTGAAGTTCCCCTTCAGAACAGATCCCTTCCCCTAGAGGAAAATCTCAATGCAGAAATTATTACACCACCTTCTGCAGGTATGAGCCAATTGCAAGGATTCTCTATTTCCACCAATCTCATTACGAATGAGGAATATTTGCGCTTCATTGAAGCTACAGGCTATCGTTATCCTTCTCATTGGACCAATGGACATATGCCTGCTAACGAAGCAAAAAGACCTGTTCTCAATGTTTCTTATTATGACGCATCTGCATATGCGTTATGGTGTGGAAAAAGATTGCCCACACAGACTGAATGGTTGCTTGCACGCAGTGCAGATAAGATTGCTCTTGATGTCAATCCACGGATCAGAGAATGGACTGCTTCAAAAAATAGTGATGGCGCGCAAGTGGTTGTGAATGTTAATCCAGATGTTGTTGATCTGCTTAAACCCGAGCAAACAGATTCACAAACCGGATTTCGCTGCGCCTCTGATCATTGAACAAATTGCATTTGTTCAATGACTAAGTTCATGTTTATATAACGCCAAGGTTCGTAAAGCGGGCCTTCAATAACCACCAGCTGTCCACTTTGCTCCCCTAGCAGCAATTGATTCCTAAGATCTTGAACAGCTTGTTGATTAGGTATATTATAATACGAAGCGTAGGGGCTTGACTGGTTGTAATAAGGGGTACTCATTTGGTTGGATACAGAATTCGCGGGCGACATCAAAGTAAATACTGTGTTGTCCCCAATTGAAGTTAGGTAGAAATTTGTTCGGTCGTGAGAAATGGTCCCTCGGACTCTGAGTCTGATGTCATAGGCTCTATAACCTACCATGTTCATCGCGGCCGCAATCTGTTGATATGTAAACACGGCATAAGGCTTCCAGTACAAAACAGCTTCTCCTGCTTGGGCATTAAATTCTACTTTTGAAGCGGAAAATACTCTAGAAAACTGCATCTGCAGATTCATTGCGCAGGCCGTTGAGCAGTATGTAGGATTCCAACGTACAATCAGGCTTTGAATTTCTGCTTGCAAGGGATTTAGAAGTACAATAAATAAAATTCCTAATAAAAAACGAAGTTTTTGCATACAACACCTCGGTAAATCCGGATACAATGATCTTTAATTCGGATTATAACAGATGTGTTAATTATTTTTATTAAAGATAGGCAGAGGCATAATCGTACGACCGGAAGACCAAGCAAACGAACAGTTTCCATTTCGTGAGCCCGGATTGCAGAAATTTCTGGGCGAAATCTGTGTGATTAGATTCTTTGATTAAAGTTTACTTTATATGGTTTTCTCTGTTGCAGATTCCAATAAGCCTCTCTCTCTTATTTCAATAAGATCACTCACAATCTGACCTAATGCTGAGATCTATGAAGCACCTATCAACTTGAGCCATCGGTATTTTTTTCGTATGGCCGCTAAATTGTAGGTCTTGTGACGAAAAGTCTTACTGTGATCGCTTACATAGCAGCTTAAGGTTTTCTGTTTTTTTACACTGACGATTTGTTGCAGAGAAGCGGGACTGACTAGTTTGTAATCTACTTTTTGGGCCATTTTAAGGAGCGCTGCCGGAGTTTTTTCCGGAGGAATGTCGTACGTCTCCTTTTGGGTAGAAAAGTCTTCGATAGACTCTATGTATTCCCACACCTGTTTTCCTTGTTTAGCAGTGTGCATGAGAAATTGAATGAGAAAAGTAGAGCAACTATAGTAATCGAGTTGAAGTTTTGCTGTTAAGCGGGCGATCTTTATTTCGGGAAATACTTTGCTTATGATTTGGTAGAGAATTGAGTGTTCTTCACAAGGGTTTTCTGGGTCAGCTAAGAGGCACTGAAGCCGTCCATTGGAACGTTGGATATATGCGCCAGTTGCGTGTACTTCATCAACATATCCGATGAGGATATTTTTTCCTTCATCCAATGTAGGGATTTCTTGTAGTTTTTTTAAAAGAGTTTCCTTGTTATTTTCCTCAAGTATGAGGTAGTCGACTTTATAGGAAGTTCCCGGTTCATCGACTTTTGCTACGATTTTTCGTTCTACTAGCTTCTTTATAGCAGTAAAAGGAAGGAAGTATTCACCGAGCTTTTCACGATTGTTCGTCTCATAGAAACCTTCTTCTAGAAGAGGATTTAAAGGATGCGCTTGCATCATTTGCGCTGCTTCCGGGTGCGATCTAAAAAAAGCTGAACGGTCTAACAGATTCAAACTCAAGGAGGAGAATTCTTCTCCTATATGGACATATGTGTCGGTTCCTTTTGTTAGGACGAATCCATCATCTGACATCTCAGGCAATGTCTTAGCTAACCGGGAATGGTCAATAGATTGAGCTAGGAGTTGAAGCTCCGGATCCGGTTTATCCCTGTCTGCTAGAACATACCTTGACACTAGTGAATCATACCCGATCTCCCTGTAGCCAATGATATGGGAGTAATTCTTCACTTCGGGGAGTTTAGCATATGTATGGTTTTTAGGAGTATTGCCGCCTCCGCCGAAAAGAACGCGTGCAATTCGCGGTTCCCTGCTCAAAAGATCTGTTGCGGCTAATGCAAAGAGGTTCATGATCACTTCGGTTTTGTGTCCTTGATTATATTCGATGGAATCTATGACCAATTCAAGCTCGTTTTTCTCTTTATTGACGGCAAGGGCTGTCCAGCCTTGGGCAACCCATGAATCTTTGCTTCCCCTTTTCATGATTCTTATAAAGCATCCATAAGGGGAAGTTGCGCCATGCAAGACGCATTCGCGAGAGTGTCCATCAATGCTTTGGCAGCATCGGGTTTTTTTACCCAAAATGAAGATATCGGGATCGCCCGAAGTCATTTTTTCCAGGTAATAGGCAGGCTCGCCTATCAGAGATCCTTCAATTTTAACATCGGGGATAAAGTCATATTGCTTAGGTTTATGTTCTAAGATGTCTATGCACTCATGGAAATAGGAGGATTCAATCCCACCTTTAATGCAGTCAAGCGCAAAGCTATAGTATTTTTCATCCACTGTCTGAAAAGTTTTTTTCACCATAATACTAAGGAGAAATGAAAAATTTGCTTCTCCAATGTTACGATTTACAGCCATCACATAGGCTAGCTGTGACAGAGGTTTCTCATTATCCAAACCACTCCTGATTTTTTCAATAGCAAGTTGATTCGCAATCAAGTCGAGTTGTTGGTCATTGATGTTTTGAACTGAATGTTCGTTCAGTGCAACACTGAGAGCTGTGGCGGCTTCTATAGGGCTTCGGATCTTGAATTCATTATACAGTTTGACATAGTTAGTTTTCTTCGATTTGGGATTGGAAAAAGGGGAACCCGCTAGTTCTAAAATTTCTTTGCAAAGAAGATTTTTCTGCCGATATTTTTCATCAGGTAGTTTTTTTGCGTAGAGCTCGTCGATATCGATGACGAAATTTTCCTTTGCAAAGGTCCAAATAAGCTCACGTATCTTCTTTTTAAGGCTCGCTTCATTTTTTTTAAAAGAAGAATCTTTGAGAAGATTCTCAAGAGCAGATAATTGCTTACCATATGAAATATTCCTTCGACAAGCAGAATAAATTTCTTTCCGATACAGCTTGGTGACTGCATTCTTAATTCTTTGGTAATCTCCTTGGAAATTTCCATTTTCTTGAATCTTTTTTAACGCTCTGCGGTAGGAGATTACATTTTCGTTCAAGCATGACTCAATCTTCGGTGCGAATGCCAAAAGTTCCATTTTACTTGGAGAGAATCGTTCTTTTAGGAAAAAGGCTTTCCATAATGATATATCCCAAATGTCTGATTTGGGTAGATTGAATAGACAAGCATCGTGAACTGGTTGTGTGCTATACTTCAGCATTGCTTTTTTGTATTCGATGTAGTCTAAAGCTTCGCTTTCGCTGCTAAAAAGCACTGATAATTTATAGGCGTGTATCACAGCACCTTGGTTATTTTCTTCTTCGCAGGCGTTTTGTGTAAAGATTAGAAGTTTTTCATATAACTCAGGGTTGAATCCCCAAGGCGAAAGGGATTTCAAGTCCAAGGGAAGTTGAAAATTAGGAAAGAGCAAAGGCCATAATTTACCAGGCTCCAAATGATAAAGAACGGTTTGTTCTAATGGAAGATCGAAGAGGTTATGACTATTTAATATGGAGTAGAATCGATCGCAAAAATCTTTGTTGCAATCGATTTTATTATTCGTGATAATCTCTATGACTTCAACAATATGTTTCTTCAACTCTTTGGGGTCTTGATAATTTGCTTTTTTTTGCAGGCGATTGACAATAGCAGAAAGAATGATTTCCCTTTCTTGATCGGTTAATTCGTTTAGATATTTTATGTGAGAAATTTTTATTTCGACCTCAGGGGATTCGATTAAAATTTGTAAAAGTTGCGGATTTTTCAACTCAAATGCTGCGAAAAGATCAATACTTTTTTTAGAAATGTTCAATTCGAAAAGATACTGTAAAGTGTTAACATTTTGGGCGCAAAGAGCGTTGTTGGCTGCTGCCGGGTTTAATTCCACGCCTCTTTCAATAAGAGCCTTTGCCCATCGGAGAGCTCTATCATCATTCTTTATTCCGCAAGCTACACTCAAAACATCATTGGGAACCTCCTTAGTAATGGCCATAAGATAATCGAAATAAGAATCCAGTACTGGAAGTTGTCGTTCTTGTAGATACGTTATTTCTGTTTGAAGAATATATAGATATCTAAATAAATAAAAATCTTCGTATTCTTTTCTTGGTGGTAATGTTCTGTTAAAACTAAAATCACATGGGCAAAACTGTGGACAAACCAAACCTTGAATGGAAAAGCGGTTATCTGCATAAAATCCCCATGAAGTTTCGCCTAGTTTGCCTCCATATTTGAGAATGCTAGACACGACGTCTGAATTCCCGGAGTTAGCAGCCATTAATAAAGTCCCTTGGTCGACTGGTGCATTATAGCGCATGAGCAGATGAACTGTGGATAGATGGCCAAAACAAGCAGCCCAATTTATTGCTGAAGAGGGTATTGCCTCACCCTTTATCAAAGATTTTCCTAGTGCTGTTTCGAGCTGTGCATCCCATCCTTTACTCGCGATTTTTATAATGACCCTTGCTGTGATTGGCGCATGATTTTGCAAAAACAGATCGGCTATTGCGGCAGACTTTGAATTCAATAACGCATCCTCATTAGGTTGATAGCCATTTTTGATAGCCTCTTCTAATAAAGAAAGTTCATCAGGAACTTCGCAATGATCGAGAACAAATTCCAAAGGCTTCCAAGAATAATGATTTATCTTTTTGTCTGCTGATTGAATGAGCTTGTGGATTTCTTTTTCAAAAATTTTTTCGCTGATCATGTGCCATAAGGGCGGCACAGCATTGAATGGGGATTGGGTTAAGGTTTTTGATTTAACAGATTTATCTCTTATTTTGTGAAGATCAACCGATGTATTTTGAGGTGCGGGAGTTAAATTAGCAATTTTCATAATAACTTTCTTAAGTGTAGATGTGTTGATTTATATTTAGTTTGAACATTGTTTTTTTTAAGTAGAGATTAATCATTTCGATTAAAAAAGTCAATAAATAACCAATTACATAACCAATTACAAATGCTGAAAATTACTTCATATCACGCTTTTGAAGCCACTTGTTCAGTTGATCTGGATCTATACCTAATCCGGCAAGACGGCTTTCTTCTATTTGTTCAAGATCCTCTTGAACATCTTCAATAAAGGCCAGCTGATCAGCTTGTGGAATTTGCTTTGCCGTTTCCGTTTGAATATATTGATTTAATTTTTCTCCAATGTTGTGATTAAGGATAAGTTCTCGAATGAGATTTCGTCTTTGTTGTCGATACCGGACGCGAAGGGCATCGAATCCGATGGCCTGTGCTGTCGAATCATAAGCCGCACAAGTACGCATATAGGAATAGAAATAGAAATACGGCCATTTTCCAAGGAGTTTTGGCCGTATCTGATTAAATACGGCCAGTTTGAAAAACAACCGGTATGCATCTCGACTGTTTCATTGCATCGATTGTTTTTAATCTTCCAAAGGTTTAGTATCATCTTTCAACAGCTAATAGGAGTCCCTTGGATGACAATTCGCACCAAAATTATCTGCACAATCGGCCCTTCTTGCAATACCCTTGAAATGATGATGGAATTGATGCGGGCCGGAATGAATGTGGCTCGCTTAAATTTTAGCCATGGAACGCAAAAACAACATCTCGAGGTAATAGAAAAATTAAAGGAAGCTCGAAACAGACTCAAAAAACCATTAGCGATCATGCTCGATACCAAAGGGCCGGAAATCAGAATTGGCACTTTAAAACAGGGGCAAGCCTCCTTGACCGCCGGACAGAAATGGTTATTGGTCAAAGAAGCGATTGAAGGCGATCAATTCTGTGTCAGCATAAACCCGTCATCTGTAGTCGACTGTTTATCTGTCGGGGACCGCATCCTTTTTGATGATGGATATTTGGCCTCCAAAGTTGTAGAGATCACACCAAAGGGCGTCATCGTCTCATTAGAAAATAGCGGCATCATCCGATCGGGTAAAGGGGTCAATGTTCCAGGAGTGAATTTGAACCTCCCCATCATTACCGCTTCCGATATCGATGATATACGATTTGGATGCCGGCACGACATCGACATCATCGCTGCCTCATTTGTTCGTTGCGCCGATCATGTTCTGGCCATACGAAAATTGCTTGAGGAAGAAAATAAACACGATATAATGATCGTCGCCAAAATCGAAAATCGCGAAGGGGTGCAGAATTTTGATAGCATCGTTCCTGTGGCTGATGGAATCATGATCGCAAGGGGAGATTTAGGGGTCGAAGTCCCTTTAAGTGAAGTTCCTCGACTCCAGAAAATGATGATACGCAAAAGCTATTTGGCTGGTAAGCCCGCTGTCACCGCTACCCAAATGCTTGAATCCATGATCAACAATCCAAGGCCCACGCGCGCCGAAGTGTCCGATGTCGCAAATGCCATCTATGACAGCTCTTCGGCTGTCATGCTCTCCGGCGAAACCGCCATCGGACAATATCCGCTGGAAGTCGTCAAGGTGATGAAAAGCATCATAAAACAGACAGAAGCGGATTTTGATTATCAGACGTTCTTTAAACTGCATGCCGATCTTGTCTATAACGATGTGCCGTCTGCAGTCACACTGGCAACCGTAAAAACTGCGTATACATCCAATGCAAAGGCTATTTTTGCTTTTACAAGCAGCGGGACAACTGCCAGGCTGATTTCCAGGCTTCGCCCAATGATGCCGATCATCGCGCTGACTTCCTGTGAAAAAAGTTACAATCAAATGTCGTTTAATTGGGGGGTGACGCCTTTTTATTCACAGGAAGTCAAAACAATGTCTGAAGCCTTTTCCAAAACAAGCGCCTTTGCTTTGGAAAATAATTTGGTTAGTTATGGAGACCTCGTCGTTGTGGCAGCAGGATCGCCATTCGGCATTTGCGGTACGACCAATATGATGATGGTGGAAAGTATCGGAGAGGTATTGGTCAGAGGGGACAGCGGTTTTGGACCGCGCGTTCATGGGAATGTGGCCTTGGTTCTCTCTCCAGAATCACGTCCAAATTACCTCGTGAGAGGTCAGCTATTGGTTATTGCCAAATGCGATGCCTCATATTTTCCGCTGATCAATGATTGCTTAGGCGTGATTTTACAAAATCATATTGACGATCGGGAATCGGAACAAAATTTATTGGAAATGGCGCATGCCTTGGACAAACCCTATGTTGTGCGCGCTGATGCGGCTACACGAATCCTTAAGGAAGGGCAATTAGTGACATTAGACACAGAAAAAGCTTTAGTTTATAAGGGTGTAGTTTTATAGTTGATTGTTGTTTTTGTTTTGTGTTAATATGTGGTGTTTAAATTATTCAGAATTCACAATTTATTATTAGAGGTCTCATGGAACGCTCTTCTTCGATAAGAATACCAGTGCCTTCTCAAGCACAAGAGAGAGAAGCCGTGAAGCAAGCCGCCGGCAAACAAACTACCCACGCAAATTGGATAAGTGATATCGCGACTAGGGTCATTGATATCCAGAAAGCTGGAACTTCCATACGTGATCGCATGGTGCAGCCCATAGGCGAAGATCTTATCCTTGAATTTTGCGCGGAGCTTGAATTCGAAGGCATAGAACAGAAGATCGATAAAGCAAAAAAATTCAAAGTTGCCATGATCGTATCCATGGTCGCTTTCAGTATTATTGCGGCAGCAGCAGCAGTAGCCCTTGCTGTAATGGTATTTGCTCCTCCATTTTTTCCTGTTCTAGTAGGAGCGACAATCGCTGCTTCGGCCTTAACACCTTATATACTTCCCGTTATTTTAAGCGCTGCGGCCTCGTTAATTTTTCTAGCTAATCGAGGACGGCAACACTACCAAACGCAACAGAATGAACTGGATCAAGTATGGAAGCTATTTGATGACAATGATTTTCAAGTATGGGCAAGCGAGCAAACAAATTATTATAAGATTGGACACATTGAATTTTACCAGCTTTATCAATTGCTTGAAGAAAAGAAAGCCAAAGAGGCGATCAAGAGAGATGATTTCACGATAGCCATTGAAGCGTTAGCTCCTCCAGTGAACAAAGAAACGATAAAAGCACAAAAGTATGATGAAGATTTGCAAAAAGAGCTTAAAAAAATACAAGATGCGATCGATAAATTAGAACAGGGTCTGGAAAGGAAAGTGACCATTGATGAGTAAAAAACGAAAAGTTTAGGTTGCGTCGTCAAAAAATTATGGCGGCAGACATAAGGTAGCAAGGCCGTCCCGGCCTTGAATGTATTATAGTCATTCCAGGAAGTCTCCGGAATCGGGGACAACTATCTAAAAGGCATCTTTCACGCTTTATTTCTTGGAAATAGCTGACGCTATTCCCTTCGAAATAGATCGCGACATCTGCACTTTAATATAGTTACCCTCAATTCCGGGAGACTTCCTGGAATGACTATAACAGCAAGATCGAGACGATCTAGTTACCTTTTTGCATGACTTTTTAAGGATGTACAGTTTACGAAGGTAATCCGAAGGTAATACGGAGATAATATGAGTACTGAAGCTATTTTACAAAACAGTTTTCCTATCAATCAATCGGCTGCCGGCGAATCTGCCGCTGCTGCTCCAAGCCCATCTTGGATGAAAGAAGTGGAGGAAAATTTTAGAACCCGTCAAGCACAAGCGGAAACGGAGATCAAACCCCTGCAGTTCAAGGCAAAAGTTGCCATGGGCTTCGTTGGCGGCGTGGGGTTGGTAGCGATTGCAACCCTTGTTTCGGCTTTGGCCATGGCTTTTTTTCCAGTGATTGTACCCATACTTCTAGGCTCTGCAGCCGCCTCATTCAGTGCTACGCCTTTATTGGTCGGCTTAGGGGGAGCTATTTTTGCAGCGGTTTCCAACATTATATATAGAAGATGCGGCGGGGTTTTCGAGAGGGTTAAGGACAAGGAGAGAGAGATTCGAGATTATAGGAATTGCATACAACTTTTAACCGGTAAAAAAGAGGATCCTAAATTCATTCAGTTTATTGAAGAACATAGGAATACAAAAAGCAATGCTCTTTCTTCTGTATATTTATACAAGATATTTCATTTTGAAGAACAGATCCAATTGCACAACGATAAGTTGAGAGATACAGAAACTAAGCGAAATGCATGTGTTCTTGCATATGACCCTGCAGATGAGGCTAAAAAAGCCGAAGTTATGGAATTGATGCAGGAATCAAAACTTCTGCGGGAGCAAATTGCTGAGTGTGAATATATTAAAGAGGAGTCAAGGCTCAATTTCCTGAGAACAATAGACAGTGATGAATCAAGCCGGTTGCCATAATACCTGCTGTATCAGTTCGCAGGATATGCGTGTGCAGCTTGACCCCTTTGGCCCCTAACTTTTGCAGGCATTCTTCTTCCTGGTCAGTGAAGCCTGCTTCAGGGCCAACGAAGAAAATGACATTCTTAATTTCCTTCTTATCTCTCCATTGTTCGATGAGCAATGGAGCTTGCTTAGAGAGGTCTCCGAAAAATGCCGATGCTCCAGCCGGTAAAGGTTTCCATTGATGAAGCGGGGGCAGCCAAGCAAATTTAGGCAGCCACAAAGTCCCGGACTGCTTCATGGCGGCTACCATAAGTGCTTCAATTCGGGCTGTTTGGTTTTCGCTGAGTTCTTTCCGTTCACTATGCTTACCAGGAAACAGCCAGAGCTGCGTCATGCCCAATTCGGTACATTTTTCCACAATGAAATCTAATCGATTCCCTCTCGGGAGCGCCTGGGCCAAAATAATTTCATGGGCGGGCGGTGATATCTGTTCAACATTTTTTATTTCCAGCTCAGCATATTTTTTATCTATACCGTTTACCACAGCCTCTGCTAAAGCGCCCTTTCCATTGACCAATTCGATTGTGGAACCCGCTTGCGCTCTCATGACGCGGACAAGGTGATGGAGTTCTGAATCTGTAAGCGAGCAAGTTTTTCCTTCTACAAAGGATTCATTCAGATAAAAGCGTTCAGCAGGCATAATTAAGGCTTCTTAGTGGGTGAGAACGTTTATTTCCTTTTTTTCCGGCAAAAGAGAGCTTTCCAAAATCAGCTTTTGACCAGGTTCGGAGAAAAGCGCAAGCCTTTGCAAATAGTCTCTAAAACGCTTACGGATCAGAGTTTCCCGAGATTTTGGAAGGGTTCCTTGTCCCGATTTATTATGTGTGAGATTGGAAACCAAATAGGCAACATATGTGTCTTCTAGCTCATGAGGATTGATAACTTCCAGGCCCCACTCTAAAATCTCTCTCTCGCTAAGTGGTGCAGCAATGATCGTAATCTCCATATTGTCTTTGATGATCTCGAGAAATAAACGGCTCACATCGCTGACATATAAAGGTAAACTAAAAATTGTCAGATCATTTTTCTTCTGGATATGTTCGCTCAAAGCCAAACTATAACTTTCCGGATTAATGCTGTCCGATGTTTTCAATGGATAGAAAACCCGGATCGGGAGCGGTCTATCAATAGCTAAAAACTGCTTTTTCAAGAAATAGATCCGCAGATACTGGGCTTCCGGATCATTTAATTCTTCGGTTTGCTTGCTATGAAAAGGAATGGCGACTTGTTTCCATTTGGCCGGAACAATGAATGTAATTTCATCGTTATTGCTATTTTTTGCTTGCGAGGCACTGTTCTCCAAGTCAGCTTGTGTGATCTCATTCAAATCGATCAGCACCTCTAACCCTTTTTCTTTAAGCTTCAGAACATCCTCTTCTGGTCCACTGATTGTTTGCTGCAGTTTTTCAGGCCATAAATCCAAGAATTCATAACCCGCCGGCGCCTGACCGCCCGAGATCCCGATGCTCACAGGAACTTTTACCGTAACCAGATTGCTTAATTTGATGACGAATTCGCTGTATTCCACCTGTGTGATATGGTGGGCCAGGTCGATATTTGGATCTAAACTTTCTATATTCTTCTTCGTAATTTGAACGATCCACTCGTCACTTTCGAGATTGGAAGCGTCGAGAACCACCCGTAGATCACCTGGCTCCAAGTCTTCTATGATCTCTTTACTTCCACTCAATGTCAATGTGATTCGTTTACTCAAGATCCCATTGGGAAGCAGTCCCTGGATCGTCTTGTCTTGCCGTAGATTGATTACCCTAATCGGAACGTTCGGGATAGTTTTTGTTCCCGTTATTGAATGGTTTACAAACAGCCAGATAATCATCGCGGCGATTAATGCGACGGCCTTGCGCTGCCAATTATTCAGAAATAAACGGGATATCATTGATTCCATTGCTTCAGTTTTCCGAGAAGGTTAAGTGAGGACTCCACAGTGGATTTAGGCGGTGTGAAAACGCTTCGTATAATCCCCTTGAAACGATCGATTTTTACTCCTCGAGTCATGATGCCATCTCGTGCGATGGATACTTTGCCGGTTTCTTCCGAGACGACGATGATGAGGGCGTCGGTGATTTGGCTGATCCCTAGGCCCGCTCTGTGACGCGTACCCATCGATTTTGACAGTTGGGAGCTATCATCGGCGAGAGGCAAAATAGTGGCAGCCGAAACAATAGTGGTGCCTCTAACGATTACTGCCCCATCATGTAAAGGAGTTGTTGTGATGAAGATAGACTCTAATAATTCCGGGGAAAATCTTGCATTCAGCAGGACTGCCTTGTTCGCGAACTCATCAAGGGAATCTTGGTTTTCCAGCAGGATCAACGCTCCTATGCGGCGTTCGGAAAATCGATACACAGAGGTTGCAATTGTTTCCAAAAATTTATCGAACTCTGTGATTTCTTTATATTTTTTTCCTTTCAAGCTTAGACGGGAAAGGGCTAAGCGCAGTTCCGGCTGGAAAATAATAAGAAGAGCGATAACAGCAACATTGATAAAATAGTAAAACAGTTTTTGAACAACTGGCAGCTGCGCCCAAAGAGTAAAGAAATAAAAAGCGACAAAAGCCATTAAGCCGAAGAGGAGGTCCATAGCCCTTGTGTTCCAAAAAAAGGACAGGAGGTAGTAGATCATGACCGCAATGACCAAGATCTCCATTCCCGGGACCATTAATTGAAACAATTTCATATCACTCTTTATTATTACTTCAAGGATTTCCTTGGGGTTTCATGTTTCTTCCAATCTATTCAATAAGTGCAAATTGTGTATAATTTCATGATTATCAGCAAGGGATTTCAGGTATCATGTTATAGTACTCTCGCATCCCTCCAAATTTCAGTCATTCCTGAGACTTCGAATAAGGACTAGAACGGTAGCTTTGAATGATTTGAAAAAAAATATTTTCCATTTAATAGGAACTCCATTACTGTTGCAGTTTGGATAATCTTATTTAATTCGGAAAATGACTATGGACGTTGAGATTCTCGCTAGGCTGCAATTCGCCATTACGATCATGTTTCATTATATCTATCCCCCTTTAAGCATCGGTTTAGGCCTTATCCTTGTCATCGTCGAAGGGACTTATATATGGACCAGAAATCCGTTGTACATGCAGGCTGCCAAGTTTTGGACTAAAATTTTTGCTTTGACTTTCGCTATAGGTGTGGCAACCGGAATCGTTATGGAATTTGAATTCGGCACCAACTGGTCTTCCTATTCCCGTTATGTCGGCGATGTGTTCGGCAGTGCGTTAGCCGCCGAAGGGGTATTCGCATTTTTCTTGGAATCAGGGTTCTTGGCCATCCTCCTTTTTGGGTGGAATAAAGTAGGCCCTTGGGTGCATTTTTTCTCGACTTTGATGGTCTGCTTAGGCGCTCACTTCAGTGCTATCTGGATTGTTGTTGCCAATTCTTGGATGCAAACGCCTGCCGGCTTTCACATTGTCGGAGAAGGCATGAATGCGCGCGCTGAAATTATTGATTTTTGGGCCATGGTCTTTAATCCTTCCTCTATGCAACGTTTAGCCCATGTTGTTGGTGGAGCTTGGATGGCCGGCGCATTTCTCGTCATTAGTATTTCCGGCTGGTATCTCTTGAAAAAGCGTTATTTAGAGTTTGCCAAAAGTTCCCTGAAAGTAGGTTTGACAGTGGCTTTGATCGCTCTCATTTCGCAAGCTATTACCGGACATCTAAGTGGACGCGTGGTTGCTGAACATCAACCGGCCAAGCTAGCGGCCATGGAAGGCCTCTACCATACACAAAAAGGTGCGCCGCTTACCATAATCGGTTACATTGACCGGGAAAATGAGGCCTTTCACGGAATTGAAATCCCTTATCTTTTGAGTTATTTAGTCAATGAAGACTTTTATGGAGAAATCAAAGGTCTGGATCAATTCCCAAAAGCCGATTGGCCCAATGTTTCCCTAGTCTTTCAAACCTACCACTTGATGTTATATATGTGGGTGCTTTCTTTGCTTACAGTGATTGCCGCCATTCATTCGTGGCGCAAGGGGCGTTTATTTGAAAACAAAGGACTGCTGCGCATTCTGGTTTTATCGGTTATTTTTCCTCAAATCGCTAATCAGGTAGGTTGGATCGCTGCCGAAACCGGGCGCTATCCATGGATAGTTCAAGGATTGCTTCGAATCTCCCAAGGGTTATCAAAAACAGTTTCTGCCAATCAGGTGCTGGGTTCATTGATCATGTTTTCCGTGCTCTATTTTATTCTCTTCATCCTCTTTATCTACTTGCTGCACGAAAAAATTAAAAGCGGTCCTTTCGAAAAAGAGGATGCCGCTCCTTATCATCATCTTCAAGCCTATGTGAAGGAGAATTAAATATGACACTTCTCGCAGATCTGCAATTTATTTGGTTCACTATCTTTGTTGTTCTCCTAGCCGGCTACGCAATTTTAGACGGATTTGATCTTGGCGTAGGTATGCTCCATCTCTTTTCTAAGAAAGATGAAGACCGCCGAATTATGCTGAATTCAATCGGGCCGGTTTGGGATGGTAATGAAGTATGGCTAGTAACTGCGGGCGGAGCTCTTTTTGCCGGTTTTCCAGAAGTGTATGCCACCTTATGTACCGCTTTTTATATCCCGATCATGATTCTGCTCACAGGATTGATCTTCCGTGCCATAGCTATCGAATTTAGAAGCAAAAGACCCATGCTTTGGTGGCGATGGACTTGGGATGTCCTTTTCAGTTTGGCAAGCCTGATCGTCGCTTTAGGTCTGGGTGTAGCCCTAGGAAATCTTATTCGCGGCCTCCCTCTTGACGATCATAGGGAATTCACCGGCGATTTTTTCTTATTGATTGAACCATACCCTCTTTTGATAGGATTCTTTACAGTTTCCGCGTTTCTTATGCACGGGTCCATCTATGTGGTCATGAAAACCGAAGGGGCCCTGCATGATCGCATGCGCACTTGGGTCAATCCCTGCATATTATGCTTCGTCATCCTCTATACGGTCAGCAGCGTGGCTACCCTGATTTATATGCCTCATATGGCGGACGCCCTGCGGGAGAGGCCTGTATTTTTCATCCTTGCGGTAGCCAATATTTTATGCATTGCGTGGATCCCTCGTGAAATTAGCAAAGGCCGAGACGGATTTGCTTTCCTTTGCTCTTGTTTGAACCTGTTGTTATTGCTTTCTCTCTATGCTATTGGATCGTATCCCAATGTTGTCAGGGCCATTAATGATCCGGCAAACCTAAGTATGACCATCTACAATTCCTCTTCATCGCTTTTAACGCTAAAAATCCTACTTTTGATCGCTGTCATTGGGGTTCCGCTAGTTATTGCTTATACGTTTGCCATTTATTGGATTTTTCATGGAAAAGTGAAATTGGATGCTTCTAGCTATTAGAAGGTTCATTCCATTCTGAGAGGTGCATTTCGTTTAGGATTTCCTGCATATCGCCGATTTTTTGCCAAGAATCCATGCCTTCCGACCAGATGAATGAATCGGCATTGATTTTTCCATGATTCCATTCGGTTTTCAATATGTCAAAATCCACCGGTCCATGCTGTTTGTTGTCTGTGTCAAAATAAAACCAGTCCTTAAGAATGTAATCCCTGGATGGGGTAGGCAAAGGCAATAAAACACCTCCGCTTTCAGTATTATGATCTACATCGCGGTTAGGATGGGTATTTTTGATTTCTTCAGCAGGCGGAAGAAGCACCAAAACAAGGAGTCCAAGTACGCCAAATAACATCCCGACGATGAACCAAACAATGGGATCCCGACCTCTTTGGTTGGCGAAGTAAGCGCACATGGCTCCGACTAATACCCATAAGATGATGCTAAGAAGCGTATGCATGACCGTTCTCTAACTTTGGTTAAAGTTTGAAGATTCTTGCCGTGTATCACTTACCGCTGGCGACTTTTCTGTCCGGATGCTAATATAATTTTCATGGGATTGTCAATCCAATCACGTATGCAACGGGTGTTTTTTTATGGAGCGCAATATGGTAGAGCAAAAAATGAAAATGGATTCAACAAAACTTGATACCAAAGAATTCGAACTTCCTGAAACGGTATTTGTTCGAGACATTGAAAACAGAGTTTTCCAAGGTATTGTGTTACAATGCCTATCGTTGATCGATGGCATCTCTCTTGTAGAAGGAAATTTCATCGATAATATTTTGGGGCGAGGCAGTTTAGAAACTGGAGTAAAAGGAATAACAACCGATCAAGATAATAAAAGCCATTCTATCAGCATCAAAATTGAGATCAATATCTGTTATGGCTTTTCAATTCCGGAAAAAGCTGAAGAAATTCAAACCAAGGTTACTGAAGAAATCACCAAATTAACTGGCTTACATGTGTCATGTGTTCATGTCATTTTCAAAAATATTGTATCGCAAGATATGAATATAAAAAGTTCTGGGATTTTAAGTTCGGCTACCGGACAGCCTGTAGACTTTGGCTTTGATGTGGAAGAGGAATATACCGATAAATTTTAATTAGCGTATGACGAGTCCAAACGGACTGGAAGGTATTAGTTTATGA
>Ga0351960_1056_pt1 | contig 22324 bp, 4 predicted proteins | sample TotcelT113001M14_FD_205808 | JGI IMG/M metagenome (GOLD analysis project Ga0351960, IMG submission 205808) | Enriched cells from coal bed in the Powder River Basin, Montana, United States - Total cells T11 rep3 HSBNCT.T11.300.1.M14 ... | reverse complement strand
CTCAGTACAACTGTCCTATCGACAGATGATCAAGTCTTAAAAAAATTGGCGGAAAAATCGGAACCTGTATTGGCCCTATTGCAAGAAGGGGATCACTTTGCCTCCTTGTGCTCGTTCATTGTGAATTGCACGGAACAAAATATTCCATTAGACAAATCCGGCCAATTCTATGAAAGGGTTGAGTGGGGACTGCAAAGAGTCCTAGATAATCCAGAAAGGTCTATGCTTCTCAAAGCTCAAACTATACTTAGAACTCTCCCATTTGATTATACTCGTCTTACTGTTTCTGTTGCTGCTCTTAAAAGAAAAATGATGGATGCCTTGCTGAAAGAACAGTTTTTTTCCGAGGCTAGTGAATGGATAGAATTCTTGGGAAAAGGAACCTTGTTATCGTCCTTAACCCCTGAGACACTGACGGAATGGATTCCCCCATGTATTGCAGGAAAACAGTTCAAAGCTGCTGCTGATCTATTAGGCATCATAGCCAAATCTCCCGATGGTTTCAAAGATACCTTTGTGGGGCTTTGGCTCTCCTTTCCTGAAGGAATGCGTCTGCACTATCTGCAACTCGGATCAAAGCTTTGTTTACGAGCATCCAAAGAAATGACCGGAGAATTGAAACCCACGGTACAAAACATCTTATCGGCCTTTTTAGAATCGGAAACCAATTTTATTCCATTGGAAACTGTATTGTTTCTGTTAGAACGATATATTGTGCCTGATCCAGGTATCTGGAGGAAAATTTTTGCTAAAGCTGAAGCACAGCCAGGCAATGAACATAAAGCCAAGCAAAAATTACTTTCCCTATTGACTACTGTGGCAGAACCTGCCGGATTGTTGTCAATGGATCCTGAATCAAGGCAGGCGTGTTGGCTATCGGCTTTGCGTTCATTTTCCACTTCCTCAAGTGATGGGTTAGGGGATATGTGGAAAAAAATACTAGAGAACGAATTCGAGTTTTTTCAAATATTCCCCAGTGATGATCCGGCAGTGGCTTGTGAAGCATTTACTTTGCTGCTTGACGTATGGAATTCCTCGATAGAGAAACCGAACAAAGATCCCAATCTATACGAACGTGTGGTTCCGATGATGGAGAAGGTATTATTTCACTCCTTAAAGGATCAAAGCACAGATTTGTACAACCTTGAAATTCTCTTACGCATAATTAAAGCAGGTTGTCAAACAACTCTTGATCATGTTCTTATTAGAACTTGCGAGTTATTCAATTCGTTATTGGAAGGGATCAATACTATTCGTTTCACGATTGATTTTCATCAACGAGAATCAGAGGTTTCTAAAGCCCTGAAAAAAATGTTGACAACTGCCCAAATCATTATAAAAACAAAGCCGGCTGAGTTGAAGTATTTGGAGCAATCCTTAGCGCACATACTAAAATCGGCCGGCAATACACTGAATGAAGATTCCTTTATAGCAGTTCTCGATCATCTTTTAACACTCGATATATTTTTTATAGACAAACGGCAGGAGTATATCCGAGAAATTATCGAATATCTTCTGCAGAAATTCGACAAGTTGTCCAACGAGATAAATCTTTCGGGTCGCGCGCCTATAAATTCGAGGACCAATCAACAACTGTCCCATTTGATTAGGAATTTCTTAGATAGAGTCGAAAAGATCCTTAATGTTTCACAAGAGGGAGAATTTCATCCAGATTTTCTGCTGCAATATTCGGATTTTTGTCAGCATTCGGCTTTTTCATCTTTTGGACTGAAGACACAGCAAATAGCCTTCAACAAAATTCCAAGAATATTAGATTTAGTCTATTTACCCAAAAACAATGTCAAAGAAAATACGAAAGAAATCATCAATTATTTGTTTAGCGGTTTTCCCTTCGACCGAGTTGGAGATTTTTCTAAAATAAATTTTTTTTATGCTGGAGTAAGGTTATTAGTAGGTGTGTGTATTTTAACAAAGGATGTGAAGGGATTTGGTAAAAATTTCGAAAGATTCCTCCAAAATTTCGGGATCAATTTATCTAAACCGAAGGCTTCTGGATATGGTTTAAAACATGATGTGCATATATACTGTTTGATGGTGATGAGAATTGTTTCTACTGCGTCTAAAATGCAAGAAATTAGTGCTCGAGATTCAGAGAAGGGTCTTTCACACTTAAATAGCATTGTGGATTATCTCTGTCTTACAGTCATTGCAATACTCGATTTCCTCTCTTTTTCGAAAGGTCCACTTGATGAACGAATAATTTTTCTGATTGATGATATAGTCCAACACCCGCTGTTTTTGCGGGCAGGCCGCATAATGTCTTATTTCAAATCTTTGCAAGAAATTTTTCCTCGTCTTGCCGATAAGGGTGTATATGGAGGCCATCCCGAAGAACTTGCCTTTCATGCGCTGCTTTTTCGTCACTATTTCTCTTTTGAGGTAAACCAAACAAAAGATTTAATTGACGGGACACTGCGGGGAATGGCCAGAGTACAGCGCTGGGCCATTGATTCCAACACGCCCCAGTGTGTATACATGATGATCCATATTTTAGGGAATAATCAAACAAAGTTGTATGGGGATCATCCCAAAGAACTTCTAGTGGCGTATACGACCGCCAAAGATGCAGTCATGAAAAATCCATTTTATATGATCAATCTTCATGATTCTCCTCACGTTCAAGCAGTCGATCTAATTAATATTTTTGATTATTCGATTGATCACTCTTATTTTAAAGCGAAATCTAAGTTTGTGAGGAAAAGTGAAAACAATAAGATCTCCTCGAGACCGTCAGTCGAAGGGATTTTTCTTATAGAAGTATTGATAGGCTCTTTTTTAAGATTAGATACGGAATTCACTCAAGCTCGCGGAGATATCTGGCAGCGTTCTTATCGTCAGGTGTGGAGTGGTTTGTTTACGATGCTTTTGGAGCTGATCACTCAAGTTGGCGAGGATATAGTGCACTATAATACAGTGTTCTATCTTCTGAATCTACTTCTTGGAAAGGCTCAATATGAAAATGACGGCCCCAAAACCCAGGTCTCTACAACGTCTAGCAGGTATGTGTGGAATTCAAAATTTCTCTCCCTGTTGGACGAAACTAGCTCACATGCGGATGTAATTAAACTGACCTCTTTGCTAGCCTCAAATGTTGACATACTCAATCATCCCGATATCATACTAGATGAAGAATCTAAACACATAAAAATTAAAAATTCTGATGCCCTTAATTCATATAATCTTATCAAGGAGGTTAAATCCTTTTTTTTACAGAACCGTGTGCCTACCAATCACGGCCTCGATTTCATCTTCAATGTTGTTGTCCCTTCTTCGATCGTGATCCTATTAGATTCATTAGCTAAGAATAATCGATGTACAACACAAGAAAAAATGAAGATATATCAACATATCCATGAGCACATTATAGGGAACATGTTAAAGAAAAAAATATGCTCATCATTCCTCAAGACTCAATTTATTAAGGAGATTTCTGCTTTTAGACTGTTGTTAATGGATACCCATAAGGATGGTTCTTTCGGATATCCAGGGATTCTGAAAAGCATTGACGATCTCATGCATGAATTAAATCCTCAAGCGACTGACCATTAAAAGTAATTTTTGATTGAATGAAAGATTTGGAGCGTACATTTAAGATGATAGAAACACAGAGGCCAAAGAGAATAGACATGGAGAACAACCAAACACAGGCATTTTCTCTTCGTGTCCTCTGTGTCTCTGTGTTTTAAAAAGGTCAAGGACAAAATTTGACAGACTACATTGCGAGTACGCTCGCTAATGGTTAATTCCCCTAGATAAAGCCTACGTAACTTATACATGGCCTTAAAGGCCGGCATAAAGGCTGGGTACTAAAGACAATATGCCTTGACTATTAGCGTTATAAATTCAAGAAGTTGATTTATATCTCGCGAGGTATAATAGTCAGTCGCCTTGATTAAATCCTTAGTTTCGTTGCGTTTTTCTGCATTGTATGATATTTTCTACAGTCGTTTCATTGAGAAACTATAGCAAATAAAAAATATAACTGATACATCCTACTGACCGCTTGAGGGCGATCCACATGACTTTTTCAATATTTCATAAGACTAACCCTTTAATGCTATCGCTAGGAAAACCAACCCTCTCATCTGATCCATCATCTGCTTGCAATTATGCGGGAACTTTGCTCGATCCCGCCTTTATTGTTTCTAAGGATTCTCCCACAGACAAGGTTCTGGAGAAGTTTTTTTCTGCCGGATTTCTCGATGCGAACTATCAATTGCAAGCAGAGGCAATCCAAAAAAAACCTCCCTTGGTTGACGATAGAACAAATGCAGGCTATTGATCGGCTGCTTTCACATAACCTCAACTTTAACATTCCCATTCCGAACCAAGCGGTCATTTATACGATTTCATTGAGTATGAAAGAATTCCTGCAGGTGTTAAAGCTAGCCTGCTCCGAAAAAAGCATCAAGATCGAGAATATCTTGATCATAGGCGGTGCTGTTCCTTGGATCCTAGGCTCTGAATACTGTACCGCCTTGTTGGAAAACCTGGTTCCCGGCTCGACGTCTAGTTTGTCCAGAAGAGAACTGATGTCCATAGATCTTCCCCCCAATGATGTGGATATCCGCTTCATCATCCCGCCTGAATCAAAGGAACATATCCAATGGCTGAAAAACAGGGTTGTCCAATACTTGTGCAATAAGCTTCCTGCTGTTGATTATTCACAAACAGAACTCGAGGATATGATCACGACCATGGGAAATGTTTTCCAGGAGTTCCAGCAAACTACTTTATGGGATCAAGAAAATCAACAAATCGATATCGATTATTTCATATTCGGAATCAATGATCTCTCCCAATCCAAGTACGAGGTCTCTCTAGTCAGTTTGCTCAGGCGCCCTTATTTATTTTCTATGCAAAATTTGTGTCTGGACATTTCAGGATTCCTGTCTGAAAAAACATCCGGTGAAGCGATCTGTCCCATGAGCCTTTCCGTCCCGCATAGCTTCCGGGATGCCGCCCAGGCAATCCTAGAGAAGATAACCCGGATTTTCCATATCCCGATTCCGGAAACGGTAGATAAGAAAGGATGGATCTGTTACTGCTCCCTCCTCACCAAATTAACCCATTGTCCCGAAGGCTCCTCCCTGGCTATTCTCCGAGCAGCTACTGCAGCGTATTGCCTCAAGGAGTCCAAGGATCCGCAAAAGGGATCCAATTCTCCTTTGAACATACTCATAGGCTTTTTAGAATGGAGTGTGCGCAAGCATCATGATTCTAAGGCAGAGGATGCCATTGCCTTAGCTTTCAACATCTGCTCGACAGCAGAAGGAGCGTGGAGCCAGAGCGATCTTTCCCTTCTTTGGCAAACGTTGGCTGCTAAATTTCCTGCGCCGGCTAAAAGCCTTCTTCCTCCCCATCTATTTTCCAGAGCCATGCATAATCCGGATTTTTCTTTCGATGTCCTTTCTGCCATCCTAGAAATCCAGGCGTTTTTTTATCTCTGTTCCTCGCAAGCTGCTAATTCTAATGATTTTACGGCGTATTTAATAACAAATGATGGAAAACCGGCTGTGCAATGGGTGGATAAAAACAGAGGTTTGCTCCTTCCCTTTGATCCGTTGCAAGCCTTTCGGATTGTCGACGAAAAATTAGCCGAGCTTTCAAGCCAAGGAAAGCTTTCCTCAGTGAAGGAGCTTGAACATCTGTGGAGTGCCTTCTCGATACCAACGAATCCACATGATGAGAGGGTTCCTCCTTTTGTCCGGGATAAAGCCGTCCTGAAGGTTGATTATGCTTCTTTAGATATGCTGGCGATCCAGTTAATGGAACATGAAGAATCATTTGGCAGAAGGATTGGATACAGGCTTTTTGTGCTCTTGCAAAAATTGCATCCCGAGTCCAGGCGAAGAAGCTTGCTGGTCCGCCATGTACCGGATATGGTGGCTTTGGAGCGGTCTCGTGAAGTCAAAGTCAAATGCCTCCAAGAAGTTTCCAAGGAGTTTTTTGGTTCTGCTCCGACGGAAATTTCTTTGCTTTTACAAAGGGCTTTAGAGGCATTGATCGAATACATTTGCCAACCTAACGTTAAGGATGAACAAATTCTCCTTCACTGGACATTGGGTCTGGCACGGATCCAAGACCATTCGCTTTATGGGGATGTGTTCTTTTTTTGGAAGCGGTATCAATTCCTCATCAACGGGAAGAATGATGAACTATCCGAACCCTTGATCAAAGCGCTTCTTCCAGCCAATATTTTGATGGCTGGACAGCTGCTTCTACGTAGTGTTTATTCTATCGAAACAAAATTGCCGCTTTATTTTGCGCTTTTTTCGGCACACAATCAGAAAAAAAAATGTTCCCAGTCTGGCTTGAATGTCGAAATGCTTTTCCAATTAACGATGCAGCTGTTTCCTTGCATTCCAGAAGCGCTCATAGATAAAGATCGTCTTGCGGTGATTATAAGGCTGCTAGTAGAGGAATTTTTGCTTCAAAAGCAGCCGGTTCATGTCCATGCCTTGCTTTTAGCCGAAGAAAAAAAGCGCGTGTTAGGTAATCCAGAAGCAGCGAAATTCTGGGCCGCTTTATGTCATCTTATCCAAAATGATCCTGCAAAGGGTATAATCCCAGCCCTAGAGATCTTCCAAGAAGCTTTGAATTATGGCATTTGGAATGCATGCAAGCCCCGCAAGCTAATGTTACAGATTATTTCAGGCCTCTATGCATTAGGCGACATTTGCAGATGGCATCAAGCAGATTTGCTCGTCGACGAGCTGTGCGACGACCCGACTACTTCGGAAGAAATCAGAACAGCTGCTATTCGTTTGCTCATCGAGAAAAAAGAGAGAATTTCCCTAAAAGGAAGTCCTGTTTACCACAAGATCAAGGATTTATTCCACCCGGCTGAACGGCTGGAGACTTTGCGTTTATCATTGCAGGCACGGATCGTCAATAAAAATGCCCAGGAAGCTATCCTCATACTCAAGGAATTAGCTAAAGTAAAGCCGCTTTCAGAATCTTTCAGGAAAGATTTGCTATCGGTATGCAGTATGATTGACCAAACATGGGTGGCAAACTCTTCGATTGACTCAAAGGCCTGCCATGATTTCTTGCGGATCCTATTTCATCCGTCAACGTTGAATATGTTCTCCAGAGCAGAGTTCTTTCCGATAAATTCTGCTGTTCGCCTTTGTTATTATTTGCAGATTACTGAGGAGGAGTTATTAGGGCCAATTGTTTTTAATCTAGTTTTGTTTTCACGAAAAGCACCCAAAGGGGTGTTATTATCCGATAATCGCATGCTGCTTGCGGCTCTCTTAAGCAAGACAGTCCAGTCAACAAATGCTGAGCTCTTAAAACAATTGTCGGATCATTCGGACCATGTATTAGCATTGCTGCAAGAAGGGAATTATCTCGATTCTCTTTACACATTTGTTATGAATTGCAGAGAACATGGGATTCAATTGGATGAGACCGGTAAGTTCTTCGAAAAGCTCATGGATGGACTGCAAAAAACCCTTGAGTATGACGAGGTGTCTATTGTTGTCAAAACCCAAACCTTTTTAAAAACTTTTTTAATAGAGAATGTTAGTCTAAGCGTCCTTATTGCATGCCTCAAAGAAAAAATGATGAATGCTTTATTGAGACATCATCAGTTTGCTGCGGCAAGCGAGTGGGTGCAAATCATCGGAAAAGAAGCTTTTCTCTCTTCGCTATCGGCATCGGTTCTGTTGGCATGGATCCCGCAGTTAGTTGGAGGTAAGCAATTTGATGCTGCTGCTGAATTATTGAAAGCGGCTTTTAAATATTCTAACGAAACCCGGAACGCTTGTGCACGCCTCTGGATGCTCTTTCCAGAGGAAATGTACTTGCATTATCCGCAAATCGGATCCAAGTTTTGCTTGCAGGCCTCCAAAGAAATGACAGAAGAGCTGAAACCTGTTGTTCAAAAGATTTTGTTTTCTTTTTTAAAATTGGATGCTGATCTTACACAGGTGGAGAGTGCCTGTTCTTTGTTAGAACGCTATGCAGTGCCTCATCCGCATAGTTGGCGGATGATCTTTGTTAAAATTGAAGAGCAAAAGGGAAAAGAGATCAAAGTCAAGCAAAGATTATTACCGTTATTAACTAAGATTGCTGAACCTTGCGCATTGCTTCTGCCTGATCCTGAATCAAGGCGCTCGTGTTGGTTATCAGCCCTCCGTTGTTTTAAACCTTCCCCAAACGAGGTACTAGGAGAGGTCTGGAAAAGGATTCTGGAAAATGGATCTGATTTCTTACAAATTTTTCCTGCCAATGATCCGTCAATTGTTGGAGAGGCATTCTCTCATCTGCTTGAGGTATGGATTGCCTCCTTAGAGAAACCGAATGATGATCCTGACTTACTCAAACGCCTAATATCCGCTTTGCATACCCTGAGCCCCATCTTAGATGATCCTAAGGCAGATGTTTGGAGGCAGAAAATTCTTTTGCAATTGCTCCGAGGCGGAAGTCATTCCACACAGAGCGGTGTTTTGGTTGGAGCGTGTGAACTCTTCGAATCCCTTTTGAGTGAGATCGAATGCTTTCAGATTATAGTTGAGCCTCTGGCTCGGAAAATAGAAGTCACTAGGGTTTTAAAAAAGCTGTTGTCGATGGTTCAAGCCATCATACAAAAAAATCCTGATGAACAAAGCTTTTTGAGGAAACGATTGGCCCAGATCATAAAGAAAGCTGGCGAGGTGTTGGATGAAGAATCTTTTTTAAGTATTTTGAATCATCTTTTGACTCTCGATCTGTTCTTTATAGATGGCGAATATGTGTTTCTGGCAGAAATTATGAGTTTTTTTATGCGGAAATTCGAAGAGGTGGATCCAAGAGATCAGAAACTCGATGCTCAAATTTCCTTACTGCTTACTAAATTTTTGATAAAAATTGAGGCCCTCCTGATTCTCTCAGAAGAAGCGAATAGTGAATTTCCTCTTGATTTGTTCTTGCAATATTCCCACATTTGCGAACACCCAGCGCTTCCCTATTTTGTTGATACTGTCGAACAAAAAACAGCATTTGACAAAATCCCGAAAATGATTGAATTGCAGAAGTATTACTTTAAGGAAAAAACACAAGAAATAATGATCAATTACATCATCAATGGATTTCCTTATCATAAAGTTGATAATGAGAGTAAGAAAATATTCTTCAGTTATGGGATTCATGTATTAGTGACAATCCTTGTTGTGACAAAAAATACACCAAAATTTTTCGAGAAGTTTGAAGAATTTTTGGAAAATTATGGTATCTATTTATCACAGACCAATTGGTCGTCAAAGAGCCCAAAGAAAAATCGAAACAAGGCCAAACAGGAATTCCACCTACAACATTTTGTTTTGATGAATATTTTAGATAAAGCCGCTGCACTGCGGGAAATGATTGACCAAACACCCAACATGCCGACTAAAGATGATCTTGAAATCAATCGTTGTTATGAAAGGGTTATCCATTATTTCAGGTGTTCGATTATCGAAATATTAGAATCAATCACAACTGCAACTATCCCGATAAACAAAAAATCTATGATCGATGTCATCGATCGGATAGTCAAAGATCCCTTATTCTTAAACGAACATTGTCAGACTGCGCATTTTAAGCTCTTAACAATTATTTTTGAACGGTTTAAAGAAAAACGATTGTATAGCGATTATCCTAAGGAAAACATATTCCATGTTTTGCTTTTTCAATATGTATTTGATAATTTTGAAATAAAGCCCCCTTCCCTGATTTTGGGAGGGATGACCGACGTGCAGAACTGGGCCATAGAATCCAAGCAGCCTCTTTGTGTCTATCGATGGATCCGGATTCTTGAATTGAATCAACAATCTTTTTATGCGGACAATCCAACCGAGCTGGTCACTGTCTATCAGAAAGCCATTGAGGAAGTTTTAAAGAACCCTTTTTATAAAATCTCTTGGTTTCATCAAAAAGATCCGGATCACGTATTCAATCTAATCTATGGCGAACATTCACCCCTTAAGATTTTACGTAAAAACCAATCTGATGCCTTAAAACAAAGCACTCTCTTTTTCCCATCTCAAAGTGATATCGCATTTGAATTGGAACGTTTTAAAAATCGAGAGATCTCTGCTCAGCAAACGGAAAATGACGTTTATCTTTGCGAGGCATTGATCGAATCGTTCCTGGGATTTACGCACTTTATGCCCGGACAAGAAAAAATCGGACAGGATTGCTACCGCGAGATTTGGCGCAATCTCTTTGTAGCTTATGTAAATATTTTAAATAAAACATGGGATGATCTGTCGACTGAAGAAGGATATGTAAGATTAATTAAACTTCTTCAAGAGCTCATCCAAAAAGGTGCCTATGCAAAAAATACTGTCGACCAACAAAATAAGAGCGATTTGTCATCTAATTTTTGCGTGTTAAAGGCTATTTTTGAAGATATTCCCAGATTGAATGAGGGGAGTGGCGCAGAGGAATTCTATGAGATCATCCCGCAGATAGCTTCGATTATTGAAGTTGTGGATCATGCACATCTTATGTTAGAAGAAGAAAGTAAATGCCCTGCTTTTATATCGAGCAAGGCTAAGCAGTTTATCGGTCTTTTGAAAAATTCTCCGGTGCTTGATTTTGTACCTATCGACGTTATTCTGGATTTCATTTTCAAGGCTATGGTTCCCACTTTTTTAAGCCATCTGCTCAAATCCATATTTGCCAATACGGCATGTTCTAAAGAAGTACAAATACAAATTTTTGAGCAAATCGACCAACAAATTATGTTCAAATTATTACGCAGTGAGAACATTTGGGGGCAAAAGCTCTATAATAAACTTCTTCGGATCTCTCAAGAGGGAAAAGCCTTTGGGAAGAGATATACAATGCTTTTTGACGACGGTAGACTCGCCACGCCAAGTGGAAGCTGATATGCCCTAGCACAAGGACTTTACCGCCTCCTTAAATACGCTGAGATATGTCAGATTAGAGAATGTAGCTAAACCCACGAAGTGGGTCCTCATTTTGTAGCCCGTCAGCAAGGCTCGCGAGCGCAGCGAAGACGGGCCGCAGCTACGGGATAGAGGTAAATATAAAAAAACCCCGCGTGCGGGGTTCTTCTTTTTTTCACTGTGAAACCCATTCAGTTGACAAGATTAAAACGATAGCTACTAAATAAATAATTTTTTATGAAAGGTAATGGCTGACATTGTTTTGTCAAACTAAAATCGTCATACAATTTCCCTGGAAAGTCTCCGGAATAAACTAGGAACTTGCATCAAAATTTCATTTACCATCTCATCTTACGAGTCATGTTCAGAAATTCGTCAAAGGAACGTGGCATGAAAGTAACCAGAGTATTTTGCCTGGCAAGGTGTATACCACGGCGTCAGCGCAATACACCTTACCAGGGCGAGACGCCCTGGCTACTCTGTCGGCTGGCAACGTGTATACCACGACGTCAGCGCAATACACCTTACCAGGGCGAGACGCCCTGGCTACTCTGTCGGCTGGCAACGTGTATACCACGGCGTCAGCGCAATACACCTTACCAGGGCGAGACGCCCTGGCTACTCTGTCGGCTTGCAACGTGTATACCACGGCGTCAGCGCAATACACCTCACCAGGGCGAGACGCCCTGGCTACTTTCATGGCTACGATTTTTGACGGAAAATGACCTATCTTACACAGGCTGTGGCTGCCTGATTACCTACGTTTTTTTCAAGTTTTTGCAATTTTTCTAAAATCTATTTTTTCGTTTTGTTGTGATTTTATCTGCAGTGTGGTACTTTTGTCCCTCTCATCAACTTATAGAGAAATTCCATGACACATTCTTCCAGTTTTCTTAATACTTCACCCTTAACTATATCACTAGAAAAAGGATCTTCTTCTTTTCCTCTATCACCCAAATGCCAGGGGATTTTACAGGAAACCACTCGTTTTGCGCCTGAGGACTCCCCAATGGATGTTGTGCTGGCGCAGTTCATTGCGGCCGGGCTGATCGATAGAGACTGCCAATTAAAAATGGAAGCATGCGGACTACTCCCTGAGTTAAATCCCAGCAAGCTTGAGGCTATTAATCGCCTCCTTAATGAAGTGCAAAGTATTAAGATCTCCCTGCCCAATCAACCAGGCTTCCACACCTTCACATTGAATATGAGGGAATTTTTACAGGAATTAAAAAACGCCTGCGTCGACAAAAAAATTCCAATCGGGAAAATCCATCTTATTGGAGATGTCGTTCCCTGGATTCTGGATTCCGGATATTGCTTAGCTGTATTGGAAAGCCTTCTTCTAGGGTCGACGGCCTGTTTGTCTGAAAGGGAGCTGATGCATATAGACCTACCCCCAAATAATGCCCAAATTCGGTTTGTCATCGCTTCTCAAGCAAAGGAAGATCTCCAATTTTTAAAAAATACCATCGCCGGTTATTTACTTGAACGACTGCCCATTGAAATCAAACTTGAGGATGTGGTGGCAAGCCTGGACAATGTGTTTCTAGACTTTGTGGAAGGAACAGATTCGGACCCCTTAAAAGGTCGAATCGACTTTGATTATTTCAAATTTGGTTTATGTGATGCAGAACAAGATAAATGTGTATCATACTTGTTGGATTTGTCTGTTTTTTCTACCCAAAACCTGTGCCTTGACATCCAAGCACTGTTGTCTGATGAACAAGACACTGTAATACGTCCTAAGAGCCTATCAAGACCAACGGATAGACAGAAAGCTACTCAGTCTATTTTAGAAAAAGTTTGCCGGATTTTTCATGTACCTTCTTCTTCGAATACGAATGGGTGGATATACTATTGCACCCTTCTCACAAAATTATACCGGTGCCCCAAGCCCTTAAGTTTGGAGACGGTTCGGAAAACAACCGTAGAATTCTGCATGCAGGCGGACGATCCCATAAGCTTTTTGAGCTTTTTACTGGAGTCGAGCATCTGCCAGGACCACGATACGCAGCTCGATGAGGCCATTGCCATACTGTTCAATATATGTTCCACAGCAGGAAATGCATGGCAGCAGGAACAGTTGTCGGTCCTTTGGAATAATGTGGTAGGCAAATTCCCTGCATCCAACACACAATCCTTTCCTCTGCACATTTTTTCTGCAGCTATGCTGCATATGCCTTTGTCTTTTGAGCTTCTTTCGGCCCTTATAGAGATCCAGGCTTTCTTTTATCTTTGTTCTCCTTATAAAGCCAGATCGCACGAATTCACTGCCTATTTGATAGAGAATGATGGACGTCCAGCCATACAATTTGTAGATAGAGATAAAGGTTTGGTTTTTGCATTTGATCCCTCAAAGGCCCTCAAGGTATTAGAAGCAAACCTGCAGAAGCTCGCAGATGCAGAAGACGCTTTCTCTTTAGATCAATTAGAGCAAGTATGGAAGGCTTTTACCATACCGATAGCGCGCGATGAACAGAGAGTGCCTCCCTTCTCGCGTTGGAAAGGGCAACTGAACGTCGCAAACTCCTCTTTGGAGATACTTGCCATGCAGCTGCTAGAAAATGCAGCGTATTTGGGCCGGAACATAGGTTACCGCCTCTTATTGCTCTTGCAGAAAATGCATCCGGAAGAAAGAAGAAGGGCTTTTTTTATACGCCATCTTCCCTCTATATTGGCATCGGAAAAAAAGACTCTGGACAGGATAGCATTGTGGAATGAGATTTCAGATGTGTTTCTTTCTCCTCCTCTTTCTGAAGCGGCCTTTTTTTTACAAAAAGCATTGGATACTTTAAAGCCCACGATCGTTCAACCGGAAGCTAACGAAAAACAACTCATCGTCCAATGGTCTTTGGGTCTTGCCCACATTCACCACCAGCCTTTTCATGCAGACCTATTATTTTTTTGGAAACGATATCAATTTCTGATCAAAGAAGGGAAAGATGAATTCTCCGAAACGCTGATTAAAGCCCTCATGCGTGTTAACATTGCATTGGCGGGGAGGCTTCTTTTGCGCTTCCCTTCCAACCCTATTGAGAAAAAATTGTCGCTTTATTTTGCGCTTTTTTCGGTGCAAAGCCAGCAGAAATATTCTTTTCAAAAAGGTTGCGATACTGATGTCGTGTCTCAGTTGGCGGTCCAGCTGCTGCCTATGATTCCTGAACACATTGCCGATAAAGACCGTTTAGCAAGCATTGTGCAGGAACTAGCAGAGGAATTATTGGTCCAAAAACAGTTTGTGCAATTGAAGTCCTTGCTGGCAGCCGAAGAAAAAAAGCGCCTTTTGGACTCTGTCCAGGCAGCGAAATTCTGGGCCTCTTTATGCCACGGTATTTTATGCGAGCCTGCCAAGGGGGTATCAGCAGCCTTAGAAATCTTTCAAGAGGCTGCCAGCTATGGCATTTGGAATGCGTCCAAACCGCGCAAGCTTATGCTGAAGATGATTGAGGAACTATATAAACAAGGAGATCCTTGCTGGTGGCACCAAGCTGATGACTTTGTCGCCGAGCTGTGCCATGATCCGGTCACATCTGAAGAAATCAGAAAAACCGCTGTAGGCTTGCTCATCAATAAAAAAGAAAGGATATCTTTGAAAGATGAGCCTTCATACGAAAAAATCAAGGATTTATTCCATCCGGCTGAACGCCTTGGCATTCTGCAAGCTTCTTTGCAGGAGCGGATCTTTGAAAAAAATATCTGGGAGGCTATCCTCATCCTGAGGGGATTGATGGAAATCGATCCTCTTCCTGGAACATTTCGGAATGATCTGGTGTCGGTGTGTGCGCTTGTCGACCCAATTCTGCATAACGAATCCGTCAACTCTACTATCAAACAAGCTCTCAAGGAGATTATATTCCATCCACTTACCCTGAAATTATTTTCAAAAGCAGAGCTCTTTCCTTTAAATTTTGCTGTGCGCCTTTGTTATGATCTGCAGCTTCAGGGCGAAAAAAAATCCTTAGACCCTATTATCTTAACCCTATATTGGTTCTACCGCAGATTACCCAAAGAATGTTTACTCTATGATAACCGTCATCTTTTTTTAACGCTTCTCAGTACAACTGTCCTATCGCCAGATGATCAGGTCTTAAAAAAATTGTCTGAAGAATCGGAACCTGTATTGGCCCTATTGCAAGAGGGGGATCACTATGCCTCTTTGTGCTCGTTCGTTGTGAATTGCATGGAACAGAATATTCCATTGGACAAATCCGGCCAATTCTATGAGAAGGTTGTGTGGGGATTGCAAAAGGCCCTAGACAATGGAGAAAGGTCCATGGTTCTCAAGGCTCAAACTATACTTAGAACTCTCCCATTTGATTATACTCGTCTTAACGCACCTGTTGCTGCTCTTAAAAGAAAAATGATGGATGCCTTGCTCAAGCATCAGCTTTTTTCCGAGGCTAGTGAATGGATGGATTTCTTGGGAAAAGAGACCCTGTTGCCAGTATTAACTCCTGAAACATTGATGGAATGGATTCCTGCATTGATTGCCGGAAAGCAGTTCAATGCTTCTGCCGGTCTAATGAGCATCATAGCCAAAGCCTCTAATGAGGTCAGAGATGCAGGTGCCCGACTTTGGCTTTCTTTTCCTGAAGAGATGTATTCATGTTATCCACAACTCGGATCGAAGTGTGTATTACGGGCTTCCCGAGAATTGACCGAAGAGTTAAAACCAGTTGTACAAAAAATTTTGGAACAGTTTTTAGAGCCCAATGCTCCTCCAATTCCATTGGAAAATGTGTTGCCGTTGTTAGAACGATATGTTGTGCCTCATCCAGCCATTTGGAGGATAATCTTTGCTAAAGCTGAAGCGCAGCCGGGCAAAGAACATAAAGCCAAGCAAAAATTGCTTTCCTTGTTGACGACGGTAGCCGAACCGGCTGGATTTATGCTGACTGATCCTGAATCGAGGCGTGCGTGTTGGCTTTCAGCCTTGCGCTCCTTTTCCTCTTCTTCAAGCGATAGGCTAGGCAATGTATGGAGGGAAGTTCTAGAGAATGAACATGTTTTCTTCCAAATTTTTCCTGCATCCGATCAGGAAGTAGCCGGTGAAGCTTTTTTGCGGCTGCTTGACGTGTGGTTTTCTTCGATGGAGAAGCCAAATGAAAATCCTGATCTATTCAAGGGGCTGACGCCTCTTTTAGAAAAAATGTTATACAATATCTTGAGAGATCCGGGGACAGAAATGTGCAAGCAGAAAATTCTCTTGCAGCTGATTCATGATGGATGTCACACAAACCATTACCAGGTTTTTTTGAATACTTGCGGGCTGTTTTTGTCTTTATTGAAGGAAATGAGGCGTGTTCGTTCCACGATCAATTCTAACATACTCGAGATCGAAGCAGCTAAAGCATTAAAAAAGCTTCTCTCAATAGCTCAAACCATTATTAAAAAAAATCCGGTTGAGCAGCCATTTTTGGAGGGTGTAATTTTAACCAAGATGTTAACAGATACGGGAAATGTACTTGATGGAGAAATATATTTAGGAATTCTCGAGCATCTTTTGACGTTCGACCTCTTCATTACAGATAAACAGCAGCCTTTTTTTACTATCATCCTTGATGTACTCCTACAAAAATTCGACAAGTCCAAGGAGACAAGACTTTTTTCCGAGCTTCCTCATAGGGATAAAATTATCCATATAATTACAGAGTTATTAAAAAAAATTGAAATGTCGCAGGGGTGTCATCCCGATTTTCTTCTACGATACGCGCATGTCTGTATGCATCCAATGTTCCCGTTTTTTACGAGGCCTGAAGAACAAAGAATTGCGTTGAATGCCATTCTACAAATGATTACTTCATTGAAAAATGGTCTCAGTAAAGAAACACAAAAAGTACTGACCAACTACATGATTAGCGGCTTTCCGGTAAGAGCTAATGATGAGTATAAAATGAAATTTTTCTCTTTTGGACTTAAATTGAACATGCAGATGTTAGTTTTAACAGAAAATGAAGAAAAATTTTACGAAGGGTTTGAAAAATTCATAGAACTTTATGGAATTCATTTGTCTCCAGTGAAAGTCCCAATAAATGCGATAAAGCAAAAAAATGGTATGCACTATTTTGTGGTGGAGGAGATTCTTGATGCTTGTACTATTATACAAGAAACCGTAGATGCACACCCTGACAAGCCTTTTAAACCGAATCACTGGACAAAAATAGTTGTTGATTATTTCTGCGTTAAGATCATTGAAATTCTTGAATTGATCCCAACTTCACAACTCGATAGAAAACTCACGGTCTATTTGATCGATAGTATACTCAAGCATCCTTCGTTTTTGCGGGAAGGTTACATGATTTCGTATTTCAAAGGCTTAAAAAGAATTTTCGATCGATTTAGGGTAATTGGCTTATATAACGATCATTTGAATGAACGTCTATTTCATGCTTTGCTCTTGCATCGTGATGGGGAGGACTTACCTATAAGTAGTCGTAGAGCAATTCTAGAGGCTATGATGAAAGTGCAAAATTGGACAATCGCCTCTAAAGAATCTTTTTGTGTATATGTGATGCTCGATATCCTAGAGCTTAATCAAGAAGTTATTTATATTGAAAACCCTCTTGAACTTCGTATGGCTTATGAAATAGTCATAAAGCTTGTGATGAAGAATCCTTTTTATATGATACTATTGCCCGGTCGAAAAGATCCAAAACATACAGTTGGCCTATGCGATGATATTGAACAAGGGATTGATAATACTGCTTCTTCAAAACAGAAATACAACGATCCACAGAACAGCGAGAGCGAATACTTCCCTCCTACTTGCAATAAAGAATTGTCTCTCATCGAAATATTATTATTTACTTTTTTAAAATTAGATACGCAGTTGTTATGTTCCCGCAACGAGATTTGGCAAAATTCTTACCGCGAAATATGGAGGCAACTGTTTGTGATGCTCATGGAAATGATCAATCTAGTGAATGATCATAAAGTGCGTTATCCTCAGATACTTCTCTTGCTAATCTTTCTTCTTGGAAGGGCTCAATATGAAACAGATCAGACAGAGCTCCAACTGTCTGCAAACGCATCTATATTTATCCAACAATTTTTCCCTCAGTTCAATGAAAAAAGTACGCAGGTGGAATTCAGAGAGTTTACAGCTCAGCTAGCCTCTATTGTTGAAATTCTTAACCATACAGATGACATCCTAGATAAAGACTCTAGGCAGATAGATGTTAAAAATGTTAAAATGGATAAATCCCTTTGCATGATCAACAGAGTTACTTTATTTCTCTCTCTCAATTCTGTACCTTCAGATTTAGTGCTGGCCTTTATTTCGAAAGTATTTATTCCTGCTTCTTTAGCCACACTATTGAACAGGTTATCTAAAAACGAGCAATGCACAGTCGAAGAAAAACTGGAAATTTATCTACAAGTGTATAAAAAAATTATGGAGAATATGTTGCAGAACATAAATAGGTGGTCTTTCTTTTTCAAAACCATATTCACTACATATTTCGAGGAGGTATCCTCTTTTAGGCAAGCGTTAAGGGAAATCCATAAAGGCGATTCTCTTGAACGCGCAGAAATATTCAAGGAAATTGATGATTTCTTGCATGAATATAAAGTGATGAATGCAGAGTACATTTAGACCGCGAGCGAAGCAGACAAAAACAAATTTTCCAAATCGTGTTGAATTTTTAATTCATATTATGAATAGTTTTTGAGATAACTTATCTATTTACATACTGGCGAATTGACATGACATCTTTTTCCATTTCACACAACAGCGTACTCAGTACCATCTCTTCAGGCCGTAATAGTTATGATAAGCCGCCCGATTCCCAACATGCGGAAAGGAAATATGATCCTCTTATTCCAACCGATTCCCCTACTGATATCCTTTTGGCCAAGTTTTTTTCTGCTGGACTTCTCGATGCGAACTATCAGTTAACCCTGGAAGCAATCCAAGGACGGCTTCCTTTTTTGACAGAAGAAAAACGTCAAGATATCGATCGATTGCTGTCCAAACCGCTTACTTTTACCATTCCTATTCCTAAGCAACAAAGCTTTTATACGATTTCATTTAGTATGAAGGAGTTCTTGCTAGAACTCAAGAATGCTTGTGTAGAGAAAAAGATCAAGATCGAGAACATCTTGATTATTGGAGGGGATGTCCCTTGGATTCTAGGCTCTGACTACTATGTAGCACTATTGGAAAATCTGGTTCCAGGCTCAACTTCTGGGCTATCAGAAAACGAACGTATGGCCATAGACCTACCCCCAAGTGATGTGGATATCCGGTTCATTATTCCTTCAGGCTCTAGGGAGCATATTCCATGGTTGAAAAATAGGTTAGTCGCCTATTTATGTGATAAAATTCCTTCTGTCGATCATTCCCAAAGAGAACGTGAGGACATGATCACCAGCAGAAATGTTTTTCAAGAGTTTCAGCATACCACATTGTGGGACCAAGAAAAACGGCAGATCGATATCGATTACTTCATTTTCGGAATAAATGACCGTTTACAATCAAAGTTTGAGGTATCTTTAGCAGGCTTGCTCAAACGGCCTTTTTTATTCTCGTCACAAAACTTGTGTTTGGATATAGCAGAATTTATTTCTGAAAAAAAAAGGGCAGTGATGATATGCCCGATGGGTCTAGGCCTACCATGGCATACAAGGGATGCAGCCCAAGCTATTCTGGAAAAAGTGGCTCGGATTTTCCATATACCGAATCCTGAAACTGTGGATAAGAAGGGGTGGATTTGCTATTGCTCCTTCCTTACTAAATTATTCTACTGTCCCGAGGAGTTTTCTTTACAGATACTCCGGAAGACAACCCTTGAGCATTGTATACATGCATCGAAAGAGTCAAAAAAGGCAAGCACCCCTCTACATTTTCTCATCAATTTTCTAGAATGGAGCATTAAAAAACATCATGCTTCTCAGCCCGATGATGCCATTGCGCTGGCATTCAATTTGTGTTCCACAGCGGAAAGTCAATTAAACCAGAGCGACCTTTCAGACGTTTGGCAAAGCTTGGTTGCAAAATTTCCCACCCCGTCTAAAAGCCTTATTCCTCTCCACATATTTTCCAGGGCTATGCATAATCCGGTCCTTTCTTTTGATATTCTGTCGGCTATAGTAGAACTGCAAAGCTTTTTTCATATCTGTTCTCCACACCCTGCCAAGTCCAGCAGTTTCACGGCATATCTGAAAAGAGGTCAACGATCTGCTTTGCAGTTTGTTGATAAAAATTTGGGCGTTCTACTTACTTTTGACCCATTGAAAGCATTTGAGCTTGTGAACCGGAGATTGACGGAACTTCTAAATGAAGAAGAATTTCCTTCTATAGATGAGCTCGAACAGATTTGGAAGGCTTTCTCTATTCCCATTGACCCGTCTAAGTTAAGAGTTGTTCCTTTTATCCATGCCAAAGGCTTCCTAGGCGTCACCTATTCGGCTTTGGAAATGGAAGCTATGAAATTAATGGAACATGAGGCACCCTTTGCAAGAAAGATTGGCTATCGGCTCTTTCTACTGCTTCAAGAATTAGATCCGGAGCTCAGAAGACGGGATTTATTGATTCGTCATTTGCCGGCTATGTTGATATTGGAGGAAAGTCGGATGTCCAGAATGGAGTTGCTTCAAGACATATCCAAGGCCTTTCTCACACCTCATCTTTCGGAAGCCTCTTTGTTATTGCAAAAGGGATTGGATGCCATCGGCTGTCAATCTAAGATCGATGAAGAGGAAATTCTTATCCAATGGACTTTGAGCCTGGCACGTATCCATGCTCACCCCTTCTATGCTGATGTTCGATTCTTTTGGAATGACTACCAAACCCGCATTAAAAAGCGAGAGGGTGCCGATGAATTGTCCAAACCATTGATCCAGATTCTTCTGCCTTCCAACCTATCCATGGCTGGATATATTTTGCTAAGAACCCCTGCTGTTCATATTGAAGAAAGGGTAGATCTATTCTTTTCTATCGCATCAGCACGAAATCTACACAGAAAATTATCTGAACACGTTATCGAATTGGATGTCCTTGTTCAATTGACCATAGATTTTTTTCCCAAAATACCGGAACATCTTTTTGATAAAAACAGCCTGGCAATGATTGTTAAAGATCTAATGAAGCTTTTATTAGAACAAAAACAAATCAAGTGCGCAAAAGCTTTGCTCTCTACAGAAGCGAAGAGACAAGTTTTAACGGTCCAAGATGCCAGAAATTTCTGGGCGCTTCTTTGCCATTCTTTTTTAAACGATCCTGCGCAAAAAATAACTTCTGTCCTTTCACTTTGGAATGAAGCTGCGCTCTATGGGTTCTGGCATGCGAAGAAGCCAAGTAAACTCATTTTGCAGATGATTGAGAAAATCTATGCACAGAAAGACCCCGGTCTTTGGCGTTATGCAGACTCATTTGTCGATGAACTGTGCAGTGATCCTGAAATAACTGAGGAAAATAAATGCCATGCAATCCGGCTTTTCACCGCCAAAAACAAAATCGGCTCTCTAAAAACTAGTTCTATATACAAACAGATGAAAAGCCTATTTGATCCATTCGAGCGGCTCGATTTTTTACGACAGCTATTAGATGATCAAATTGCTAAGAAGAATATAGAGGAATGTATTGACATACTCAAAGAGTTGATGCAGATCTCTTCTTTCCCTGAAAATATACACCAGGAATTCATATCTGTTTATCATCTCCTTGATAACCTCTTAACGGACATATCACTAGGCAATCCTGCTTGCGGCCATGATTTTTTACAAATGTTATGCCATCCTCTCGTAGTGAAAACTCTTTCGAAAGATTCATTATTCCCTTTAAATTTTGCTATACGACTTTGCCATTTCTTGATGCTACAAGATGTTGAGTGCAAGGCCCCCGTTCTCTCCACCCTGCTTGACCTTTCCAGGAAACCCAATAAAATCCCTTTACTTGAAACCAATGCTATCTTACTTGGGGAAGTGATCGGCCAAATTGTCCAATCCAATGATCTTGCGAGCATTCATCTATTGGCGGATCAATCAGAACATATATTGGTCCTTCTCCGAAATGGCAAACAACCCGGAATAATTTGTTCATTCTTGATGAAATGCAACGATAAACAAATCAAATTAGATACCGGAAATCACTTCCTTGAGAACCTTGTTTGGGCAATGCAGCAAGTTGTCGATTCTGTCTTGGATAAAAAGAACGAGTACACAGCAGATCCTGGCAATCAAGCGGCATGTGCTATCCATATGGTGTCCACCCTCCTGATAACGTTTTCAGGAGATCAACCGCTTTTTCAGGCTTCTTTTAATGCCCTGAAAGTGAAAGTGATGGAGGCTTTATTGCATCTCTGTCTGTTCATTGAGGCAGGCGCGTGGGTCGAATGGCTGGGAAAGGGAGCGTGTTTGTCTTCCTTGTCCCTAGCGGTTCTATTGGAATGGATTCCGAAGTTGGCTGCAGGCCGTCAATACGA
>Ga0351960_1055_pt1 | contig 22626 bp, 22 predicted proteins | sample TotcelT113001M14_FD_205808 | JGI IMG/M metagenome (GOLD analysis project Ga0351960, IMG submission 205808) | Enriched cells from coal bed in the Powder River Basin, Montana, United States - Total cells T11 rep3 HSBNCT.T11.300.1.M14 ... | reverse complement strand
CAGCCCTACTTACGACCTTCTGGGCGGCTTGGAAGATTATGAATCCTTTATCAGTTGGGATTGCCTCTGCGGAGACTGGGCTCAAGGTAAAGGCAAGATGGACGAAAAAGATCGAGAGGCCGTCAAAAGAGAGCTACGACGACGAGGTTTCAAAGAAAAAGACCTGGATCGCATGGTTGATGAAATAGAATATGAAATCAATGGGTGCTGTACTACCGAAACTGATGATGGCAAGGGAGGGTACAAAAAAGGAGAACATGCTACCCTCGTTTTTGGCGAAGCAGGCGAGGAAGGCTGGTGGATCCGTTGCAAAATCTTCCCCGAAAAGGAATGATCTCATGATGAAACCTGCCTGGAAAGCCCTGCTCTTTGGCGGATTCCTACTCCTTTGTCTGAGTTTGAGCTCCTGCAAAAAGCAGGAAATACCTTCCATCTTTGATATGGTCGACTATATGGTGGGAGTCTCGCTTGATCCCGGACGCATCACCATCAATGGACGCTATTATGAGTGGTTTCCCAGCAAGAGCGATATCCAGTGGGCTTTTGGCCTCGGAACAGCCAAAGACTTTCAAAGCCTGGTCTATGAAAAAATTGGCATCATCGCAAGGCACAATACCCGAAGAGTCCACACCCTCGAACTACTCTACGACCCCTCTGCAGGGCAGTATCCCTGTGAAAATTCCTTTCAGGGCACGCTTTTCATCAATGGCAGTAAAATCCCTTCCGACCTTAAGGCTTCTCAACTTGAAACCTTATTTCCTGAGTTTAAAATCATCAAAGAAAAGGATCAGGTAAAACTCTATTCCAAAACCGAACACCTCCTAGTTTTGCCAAATACGGTTTCTGAAGAAGATAAAAATCTTTTGAATTCATTTATTGAAGAAAGATTGACAAACTGCATTATTGTAGATCGATTGTTTCCAGAGAAAGAACGAGTAAATCAGTATTTTAGACCAAAAGATGGATTTTATGCTACCAACAAAGGTGATAATCCTGAATTGGAACAGTTTCTGGAAGCCACCCTAAAGCTTGATACCTACAAAATCCTATCCAAGACCCCCATAGAGATCATTTTTCACTTTGACCCTCTTCGGAAAAACCTACGCCATGTTATCATCAATATTGGAGTTGAAGGAAAAAGAAGAATTGAATATTTTTAAATGAGCAAACTAATTAAAGTGGTTCGAAGAGAGCAGTGCATTGGTTGTCTGCAATGTATGCTAGCCTGCGCCAGACAATGGGAAAAGCTAATCTCCGTTGAAAAGGCTGCGTTGTCGGTTGACATGTATCCCGGCGCGGAAGGATCCTTTTCCATTCGCTTATGCTACGGCTGTCTTGAGCCGGACTGTGCTGAGGCCTGTCCTGTTCAAGCTTTGCTTCCACGAACAGGGGGGGGAGTCACCTTGAATCCCTCCCTGTGCATTCACTGTGGCAAATGTGTTAGTGCCTGCGTTCCAACGGCGCTGATGTGGGATCAGGAAAAAAAACAACCTATTCCATGCAAACACTGTGGAGTTTGTGCTTTTTATTGTCCAAACCAAGTCTTGGAGCTCCAAGAGCAAGACCATGACTAAGTATTATCATCTAAGTATCGACTTGGATTCCTCCACTTCCACCTGCCAGGACTGCACTCAGCTTTTCGACGAATGGTTGGGAGGCACGGGAGTCGCAACAAAACTCTTTTCAGAATACTGTCTCAAGCCTTGCGAGCCTTTGAGCCCTGATGCTCCAGTTATTTTTGCTATTGGACCTTTAAACATTATCTTTCCCGTAATGACCAAAACCGTAGCTATTTTTCATTCCCCCCTGACAGGCAATCTTGGAGAATCTCACGCTGGAGGAAGGCTAGCACTGGCAATGTTTGAGAGTCAAAACCACCTCATTAGCATCAAAGGTAAAGCTTCCTATCCGTCCTATATCGTAATAGAAAACCATCAGCTTCGTATAGAAAAAGCAAAATCCTTATGGGGTTTTTCTGCAACTTCTACGGAACGAATTCTAAGAAACAAAGAAAAAGGACTTGGCAAGCGTTCGATAATGCGTATCGGACCAGCAGGCGAGCGTTTGTCTCCTCTGGCCTGCGTAACGGTAGATTCCTCCCGACATTTTGGAAGACTTGGGCTGGGAGCAGTTCTTGGATCCAAAAACATCAAGGCGATAGTGATCTCTGGCAATCAATCCCTACCGGTGCCTAATAATAAAACTTACACAAAAGAATATTTGAAGCTTCACCAAACCATTACCCAATCTACTGTCATGAAAAAATATCACGATCTGGGCACCCCCATGAATGTTTTACCTTTGCATTACAGTGGAGCTCTTCCAACCCGCAATTTTACTCAGGGTTTTTTTGAAGGAGCCTCACATATATCCGGAGAGGCTTTTGCAGAAAATGATTTAGTACAACAAATCTCCTGCGCAGGATGTCCGGTGGGTTGCATTCATATGGCAAGTCATCGAGAAGTATATGATCCTCAAAACCACATGGTCAAGACCTTCAAGGTGTCCTATGACTACGAACTGATATTTGCATTGGGCAGTAATTTATCAATCAGCTCTCGCAGTGAGATTTTAAAGCTTATCTTAGAATGTGAACGACAGGGCTGGGACATCATGAGTCTCGGAGGGACCCTTGCTTGGGCTACGGAGGCTTATCGTAAAGGTATCATCGGAGCAAAAGAAAGCATGGGCGAACACCTTCGTTTTGGAGACAGTGCCCTATATCATCGAATACTTGGATACATCTCCCAACATGCAAACCCTTTTTATGCAGATCTTGAAAAAGGGGTAGCTTATTGTTCTTCCAAGTATGGGGGAAAAGAGTTTGCGGTTCACTTTGGAGGCAATGAGGCTCCAGGCTATCTGACAGGAATGAATGCATTTCTTGGCTTTGCGCTGGGAGTTCGCCACTCTCATCTGGATGCTGCAGGTTATGACATTGACCAAAAATCAGCACAATTTGCATCCAAAACTGATCAATTGCTTGCATTGTATCGAGAATCCCTGGAACGCATGATTTTTAATTCACTGACTGCATGTTTGTTTTCAAGAAAGGTCTATACTTCTGATCAAATCGTCAGATGTTTTCAGGCTCTGGATGATACAACAAAAACAAAAGCATATTTAGAAGCGCTCTCTCATCGAATTTTAGGTTTAAAATTTGAATGCAAATTTCGCTTGGGTTTTAGCTGGGATTCCTTGTCCCTTAGTCAATGTTTTGAAGGATTCTCAACTCCACAGAGTGTGCTTCGATCAGAAGATTTTAAAGCTGGAGTAAGCCTTTTTTCAAAGTGGATTGATGAAGATAGGAAGCTCCATCGTAAAGCAGCTACCCTCATTAGGTTCTGATTCTACCTTGATATTGCCCTGATGTTCGTCCATAATTCTTTTGGCAATCACCAGCCCAAGACCTGTGCCTCCTGTAGTGCGATTAAGCCCGCAAGAGAGCTGGCTGAATTGTTGGAAGAGCTTGGAAAAATCATCCGCCTGAATGCCAATACCTGTATCGTTGATTTTCACTAAAGCCTTGTCACCAGAAAGCTGTGTGCTGATTTTAATTCCACCATGCTTAGTGTATTTGATGGCGTTATCAAACAAGTAGCGGAAAGCTTTGCCAAGTTTGTCGCTATCAAAATCAACTGGAGGAAGGTTCTTGTCCTGAAAAAACTCCAGACTAAGTTGTTTTTCTTCTACCTGAGGTCGCATCTCTTCCACAATATTTTCGATTAAATGATTCAAGCTGTCAGTTTTAATGATGAAGCTTTCTTCGCCTTCTTCGATGTTTTTGTAGATAAACAAATCATCCAGTAAACGCTGGAGCCTGCTAATATTTTTGTTGAGAGTTTTAAAAACATAGTTCTGCTCTTCAAGATTTATCTCATGACTCAAACCATCTTTAAAAATCTGCACGCCTTCTTTGATGGAAGTAAAAGGGGTTTTGATCTCATGACAAACCGCATTAATGAAGTTGTCCTTAAGAACGTCCAACTCTTTTCGCTCGGTAACATCGATCATGATGCCAGAGATAAGAATTTTGTTTTCTTTGTCGACCTCTTCGTCTATACGAGCTATGATTTCCATCCAGCAATCGCTTTGGTCTGGCTTTAAAAAACGCACTTCCATTTTGAGTTCGATTTTACCTTTGAGAAGCGCATTAAACGCATATTCAAATTTGGCTTTATCGTCAGGATGAATAAAGCTTAAAATTGAGGTATTGATAGCATTTTTAATCGTGTGGGAAGTAATGTCCTCCCAGGCACTATTTAAAAAGATCAACTCTGAAGCCTTATTCATTCGAAACAAGACTTCACGTATGGAATTGACCAACTGGTGATATTCTGATTGACTTTTTGCAAGCTTTCTGTCGGTTATTTCTTTTTCTTTGAGGTTTAAAAAGAAAAGATTGTACCATTTGGTAAGCTCAGAAATTTCATTATTACCTTTTTCTTCCAATTGATGAACCAAGTCTGAGCGACCGAGTTGAAAGTCTTTAAAATGTTGAGTAATCTTGCTTAAGGGGGTAAGATAATAGCCTGATAGATATAAGCCAAATACGGTAGCTAATATTAAAAGCAGCATTACCAGACCAATGCTGGTGCTTAAAACTCCGGCAGTCCGTTGTTGAATATATCGATAAGGTATAAAGCTTAAAAAAGACCAATTGCTTGATTTGATTAAGCTGTAGGAAACAATAGAAGGGTGGTTGTCAAAGTCGTTGACGGTGGCAGGGGCTTTTTGACGAATATTGTCTAGATATGCTGATTTCAGATGCGTCCCAATGCGGTTTTCATGGGGATGATACAAAAACAATAGGTCTTCGTTTACTACTGCGTAGTATTGTTCGTATTGCATGTCTCCCCTTAGGCGGGAATGAAGAAAGCTCATATCCATATAAAGCAAAAGGAAGCCGGAAGTCTGAGTCTGAGAATTTTCAAAAAAAGGAAGCCAGGCTATCAGTTTTTCATTCTTCGACGATAGGTTGTCATTATTCCAAAACCAGCGAAGTAGTTGCGGAGATATCGCAGATTCATTTCTAAGCTGCCAGATCATAGGCTGTTGGGCATAAAATGGATGAATGGTATCGCTAAACTCAAGCCCTTTGCCATCGAGAAGAAGGAGTTGTATTTTTTTGATACCCTCTTGTTGAATAAGTTGAGAAAAAACCTCAAAGGCTTGCTCAGTAGTATCCTGGGAGCTTATCTCTGAAAGCTCAACAGCTTCCTTGAGCTCTTGAAAGCTTGCCTGAACTTCACTGCGTTGCATCGCATTTAAAGCCATCTGATTCATGTTGTCCATGAGTAATTGGTAGTATTCGTTTTTTTCTTTCATGCTTCTTTCAGAGTATAGGATGATTTCTTTTTGTAGGCTTTCTGTAAGGTACTGATAAAATACAAAGCCCATTAAGGAAACTGGCAAAATAATGGTAAAAAGAAAAAGGAACAACATGCGCCTACTCAGGCTCTGCTTTTTTTTGTTCATCATGCTTTCCCGCTTTTGCTTTGCCATAAAACCATTATAGCATACTGAACAAGGGAAAGAATATTAATTATAAGTTTTTAAAGCTTAAAATTGAAATAACTGAAGTAAATATAAAAAAACAGGAATACTTAATACACTAAAAAAAGTGGTAACAAGGACGGAAGATGCGGCTTTTTCGTAGTCACCATCGAGCTCCCGTGCAAGAAACATCGCATTAAAAGCTGTAGGCATGGCTGTTTCAAGAATGACTACCTGAGCCACGAGACCCTTCAGTACTGGAAAAAAATAGAAAAGTACCAGAGCTATAGCAGGAGCGTACAGTAAGCGATAAAAAGCTATTTTAAATGAATCTGCCAGGTGGAGTTTGATAGGAACTTTTGAGAGCTCTACTCCAAGCGCAAGCAGTAGAAAAGGGATAGAAGCTTTATAGAGCATTTCCATCATCGAATAGATCAAGCTAATTCCTTTGAATTGATTAAAAAAGGGAAAAACATTGCCTATAATTTGAAGCAGCATCCCTACAAAAAAAGCTGTAAGTAATGGCAAGCGCAGTACTTGCTTAAGCGCATCTTTGAAAGGCAAAGGCTTTGAAGAAGCCAAATAGACTCCTGCGGTAGCTGTCATTAGATTGAAAAAGAATACATATTGAACAGCGATAGCCAGACCTGCTTCTCCAAATGCAAGCAAAACTATTGGAAATCCATAATATCCACAATTGGTAAAAAGCGTGAGAAGTAATAGGATTTTTTTATCTTTGATGTGCAACCATGGAAGGATATTTGCTAGGAGGATAGCGCAAGCTAAAAGTATCTTCAAGATCACAAAAACGATACCCAAACGAGCCAACTGAAGCCAATCCAATGGATTAGTACGCACCACCTGCATGGTCATGATCGGAGCAAATAGATAAAAAGCCATTTTGGACAGGATGCCCAAATCAAAATTGCGGAAATGTTTCCCAAAGGCAAAACCAACAATAATGATTCCTAAAACTGGCAATGCAATATCAATCAGCAACAAAAAAATTGGTCCCATAGGGAAAAAGTATGAGAGAATTCCAAGAAAAAGCAAAACTTCTTTTTTTAAGATAACTTGTTTTTTTTTCATTTTAAGGTATATCCATACAGTGACTTAAAATCCAACGGGGAGTGGCTCAGCTTGGTAGAGCGTGTGGTTTGGGACCACAAGGTCGGAGGTTCAAATCCTCTCTCCCCGACCAGTGTATTTTTCCTCTTGATTTTTCGATTCTTTTTTTCATGATTATAGATATGAGCCCAATGTTGCTTTTTTTATCGAAGCTTAAGCCCTGATCACCCTCTAGTAACACTTTTTGGTCCCATGGAATACGTGCAAGAATGTCAATTTGAAAGTCTTTGCTTGCACGCTCAGTTTCAGAAGTGTCAAGCATTAATATGCTTTGATTGCAATGGGGGCAAATGATACTCGACATGTTTTCAATCAAGCCCAAAATAGCAACATTCATTTTTTTAGCAAACTGTATTGATTTGCGAACATCCAGGTAAGCAATTTTTTGCGGAGTGGACACAATGATAGTTGAAAGATTGACTATTTGACTGCCTTGCTGAAGAAGTTGGATAATGCTTAATACTTCATCACCAGTACCTGGAGGACAATCTACAATTAAATAATCAAGACTCGGCCATGCGACTTCTTTGATGAATTGTTCAATGACTCCCATTTTCATGGGTCCTCTCCAAATCACAGGACTATCGGGGTGATCAAGCAGGGAGGCGATGGAAACAATATGTAAATACTCATTTTTTTGTATCGGTATCATATGATGATCCTGATTGGTTTGAATAGGTTGATTTTCTATTCCAGTCATAGATACTACGGAAGGTCCATGCAAATCAATATCCAACAAGCCTGTGTTTTTACCTTGTTGAGAGAGACCGAAAGCAAGCCGAACAGCAATGGTACTTTTTCCAACTCCACCTTTTCCGCTCATCACCAAGATAATATTTTTCACTGAATTTAACGACATCATAACCTCTTTAAATTAGATTTCATTCTTTAAGACACTTTCTACAGCAACCGCACCCTGTGATAAAACATTGTTGTATGTTGACAATTTCTTCTGATGAGCAAAAAGGACAGTGCAAAGAAGCCTGATCCTTATCAGTTTCGAAAGGGAAGTGTTGTCCGCATTGACTGCAACGATAACTATTCTGGTCTGAAGATACCGCTCCTCCTTGAATCAAAATGCTCTTGCCTTCGACAAAGGCTTTGGCGATTTTTTTCCGTGCATTTTCGTAAATGCGTGAAAGCGTAGGTCTTGAAACCAGCATTTTTTTTGCAGCTTGCTCATGGATTAAGCCTTCATAATCCATGAGCTTTAGTGCTTCAAACTCATCCAGTTCAAGAATTACTGCATTTTCAAGATCCAAAGGAAGCGCTAAAGGCTTGAAACCTTTTATTCGCGGTATTCCTGACAATCTTCTACACTTTTTTAACGGCATTGCTTTGGTGCTCTCATAAGCTTATATTATCAATGATCACAGATATTGCTACCAGAGACAAGCGTTCCATTAATAAATTCTTGCACCAGATTTTCAGGACTCTCAGAAGACGCTCCAATAATAACTTTGATGCTATTTTCGTTGAATAGTAGCTGGGCTTTTTGTCCCATGCCTCCTGCAATAATTACATTAACTTTCAATTCGGAAAGCCAGCGAGGCAAGACCCCTGGCTCATGAGGAGGTGGAACCGCATCTACGCGACTTAAGATTTTTTCATTCTTTTCATCCGTGTCGATGAGAGCAAAACATTCGCAATGACCAAAATGAGCACATAGTTTTCCTTCTGCTAAGGGGATGGCAAATTTCATAAAATACCTTCTTTCTTAATTAAATAGGGCTGATATTCGTTTTTATGGATAAGTTTTTTCCATATGGATCTGAGGGTTTGAGAAATTTCTCCTGTACTATCGTATTCAATAATGGTTTGTGCTTTTATCATGGCCTTGGTAAAAACCAGATCATAGGGCAATTTACCAAGAACTTCTATCCCCATGTTCTGAAATTCAGCTTCCATTATCTTTGTCAGTTTGGGAGATATATCCCATTTATTGATTACAACATAACTAGGGATAGCAAAATGTTTTGATAGCTGAAGCAGCCTTTTGGCATCATGCAAGCTGGATAGAGAGGGCTCAACAATAGCCAATAAGGCATCACAAGAAGTCAAGGAGGCAATTACTGGGCATCCAATACCTGGAGGACCATCAATTAGAATGAAATCCATGTTGGATGCTTGTGCCAATTCGATAGCTTTTTTTCGCACAAGACTTACCAGTTTTCCTGAGTTTTCTCCTCCTGGATAGAGCTGGGCATGAATTAAAGGACCAAAACGTGTGTGGGAATGAAAACACATCCCACTTTCTTTATCAATAAAATCGATAGCTTTTTCAGGGCAATGTTGGACGCAGACTCCGCACCCATCACAGGCAATAGAGCTAACTGCATAACTTTTACTTTCTGTATTTGGGACTATGGCTTCAAAGCGGCACAGCTGATAGCATAAGCCACAGGAGGAACATTCCAATGGTTTTATAATAGCTTCTTTGCCGCATACAAAATTTTCTTTTTCGATGATTTTGGGTGAGAGGATCAGATGAAGATCGGAGGCATCAACATCACAATCAGCGAATACAGCCTTTTGAGTAAGACTTGCAAAAGCAGCACTGATGCTTGTTTTGCCTGTACCTCCCTTTCCGCTGGCAATGATAATTTGTTTCATATTGCCTGTCCTGCTTTCTGTTTAAGATCATAGAGTAGCGATTTCAGTATTACTTTATACTCTGGCATGACCTCTAAGAGCGAGCTTCCCTGTGCATAAGCTTCTGCAATTTTGCGTGATTCAGGAATTTGCAATAAAATAGGAATATTTTCTTTGTTGCAATAATTGATTATGCTTTCATCTCCACTATTGCATCGATTGATTATTACTCCAAAAAAAGCATTTGAGAAACTTTTTAGTGTGTTAACTGCAAGCTTTAGGTCGTGATAACCAAAAGGGGTGGGTTCAGTAACTAAAATGATGGCATCCGCCCCAGAGATAGAGTGAATCATGGAACAAGAGGTACCTGGAGGGCAGTCGAGTATAATCCAGGGTGTTTTGCTGGGAGCAGCTTTTTTGACAGCCTTGATGACAGGAATGGCTAAAGGATTGCCAATATCCAGGCAACCCTGCACTAAATTCAGGAAGTTACCCTGGCTGGTGGAAAGATTTCCGATATGATGCTCAATTTCGGTAATAGCCTTTTCGGGACAAATAAGCGCACAAGCTCCACATCCATGACAAAGCTCGGTAAACACCATGGCTTTTTGTTTGATCTTTACTATGGCATTATACATGCATTGTTCAACACATAATCCACATCCAGTGCAAGCATCGGTAGCAATCAAAGGACATAGAATGCTTATTGCTTTATTCTCGCAATCCTTAAAAGGCAAAAACAAATGGATGTTTGGCTCTTCCACGTCACAATCCAGCAGAAAAGTTTCTTCTTCTTCCAGGGATAGGGCTAATGCAATAGCAAGGGTAGTTTTGCCCGTTCCTCCCTTGCCTGATGCAACTGCAATTTTCAAAGCCAGTGACTTTCAACGTCAGCATTTTCAAGAGCTTTGAGTTTGCCTTGAAGAAATTGCTCAAGAGCATCCTTTACTGTGCTTGCTTCAGCACAGTAGACTTTAATCTCTGCATTTGAAAGAATTTGCCAGGCTTTTGGTCCACAATGACCCGTAATAAGAGCTTGAACACCTTCATCCAGGATATTTTGTGCTGATTGAATCCCTGCGCCTTGTACTGCATTAAGGTTTTGCTGGTTGTCTTTAGAGGTAAATGATTTATCCTCGGTATGATAGATTATAAAAAATGGAGCTCTACCAAATCTTTTTTCAAAGAGACCTTCCATGGACTTTCCACTAGCACTGATTGCTATTATCATTTTGTACTCTCCCTTTTACTGAGCATATGCTCATTCATTAATAGTATTTTATGAGCATATGCTCAGTAAGTCAAGCTTAACTAAATCTTAATTTGATTATAAACAGTAAAACCATATTATTTAACAATAATGTTAAATAATAAAGGAAGCAGATATGAAGAATAAGTTATTGCTTACCATTAAAGCTTTATCTGATATGAATCGTTTGAGAATCTTTTTCGCCCTTGGAGCCTATGAAGAATTGTGCGCCTGTCAGATAATAGCCATGCTCAAACTCTCTGGGGCTTCTGTGTCTCGGCATTTAAGCATACTGGTTGACGCTGATTTAGTGCAAAATCGAAAAGCAGGTCGCTGGATTTTTTTTAGACTTAATCGTGAAAACCCTATGCTCGAATCCTGGCTTACTTTTCTAAAAACTCAGACTAAAACAATGGCTATCTTCTCTGAGGATCTTGAATATCTTCAAATAAGCAAAGCTCAAGATGTTTTAGAGACATGCAATAGAAGGGGGAACTAAAACTATGAATCGTGCAATAACTCAGCCCAATGAAAGAAAATTGAACAATATCTTTGAACGTTATCTGACGCTCTGGGTGGCTTTATGTATTGCAGGAGGTGTTTTATTGGGCAAAATATCTCCGAACCTGGCCAAATCACTTGACAGTATGGCAGTTTATATCAATGGGGCCCCAGTAGTATCTATACCCATTGCGATATGCCTTTTTTTTATGATGTACCCCATCATGGTAAAAATAGATTTTACTTCAGTGATCAAAGCAGGAAAGAGTGGCAAGCCAGTTTTCCTGACTCTTTTTATTAATTGGTGCATTAAACCCTTTACTATGTATGGTATTGCCATGCTTTTTTTAGGGATTTTGTTTCGGGGATTCATTGGCACAGAAGCAATGGATTTGGTAAAAATGCCTTTTGGACTTGACTTAATGGTAGGTTCTCAGCATGGTGCAGGTACTGTGGTGCTTCATGAAGGCGTAAAAATGCTTCAGATTCCCTTATGGAGAAGCTACTTTGCTGGTTGTATCCTTTTAGGAATCGCTCCATGCACAGCCATGGTTTTGGTTTGGAGTTTTTTAGCTCGAGGAAATGATAGCCTGACTTTGATTATGGTGGCTATTAATTCTTTAACCATGCTAGTCCTGTATGGTTTATTGGGGGGTTTTTTGCTGGGAATAGGTCGATTACCAGTGCCTTGGCAGGCTTTATTGCTTTCTATAGCTATATACGTTGCTTTGCCTTTGTTTAGTGGATATCTTTCCAGAAAGTGGATCCTCAAACGAAAAGGTGAGCTTTGGTTTAAGGAAAAATTTTTGCACTATCTTACCCCTGTAACGATTATTGCCCTACTCACTACCCTGGTTTTACTCTTCAGCTTTAAGGGAGAGGTCATTGCTGGCAACCCTTTGACCATACTTTGGATTGCTATTCCTTTATTTATTCAAACTATTTTAATCTTTTCCCTGGGCTATTTTTTGGCGAAAAAACTTAAACTATCTTATGCTGACGCAGCCCCAGCGGCTATGATTGGCGCATCAAATCATTTTGAGGTTGCTATTGCTACTGCTGTCATGTTGTTTGGTCTTTCGTCCGGTGCAGCTCTGGCAACAGTAGTTGGAGTTTTAATTGAAGTCCCGCTTATGCTTATGTTGGTATCATTTTGTAAACGCACAGCGCATTGGTTTTAGCTTAAAAAGCTTTAAAGAGAAAACCGTTCCTTTCTTCTTTTATCTTTCAATGAGAAGAAAGGAACGGTTTTCTCTGCTGAAATCTCTCGAATGCTAACGGATAGCATCGAAAAAGGGTATGGTCAGCATTGGATCCAGAGTACTGTTATCAGTATTTCTGCCTTTTTTGTCCAGACAAGTGCTTTTACTCAGCAATTGCACCTGAACAGATTTAAGGAAAGAATACTGTCCAGTAATTGTTCCCGGACTATTCTGCTTGTACATCATTTTTTTTCTCCTCTTCTTCAAACTTTTTTTAAGTTTGAGGTATATTTAATTTAACTACAAGTATAATTTATAGATTTTTTAATATTTGTCAATAATTAATTAATATTATTTATTAATTAATATCTTTTTTAAAGTTTTCTTGATAAAAAAAGAGCCTACCCCGAAGTGGGATAGGCTCTGTGCAAAGAAATGAAATAGTTGGCAGGATGAGTTAGAGGATATCACTTCCCATTTCTTTAGAAATTATCCAATAGTCAAGCATGTCTACTCGTTGATCCTGATTGAAATCACAGTTCTCGTTATAGTTTTTTTCACCTTTAATATAACCATAAGACTGATTAAAGATTTCCATATCAAAACGATCAACTACCTTATCATTATTAAGATCAGTCAGAAGAAATGGTTTGTTGAAAATTCGGATATTTGGAGTAATAGCCTTGACACGAATTTCATCTTCATTGTCGAGTATTACTTGAAAAGCTCTGGTAGTAAAAGCGACTCTCCCTTGATTGCCGGTCCTAAAAACAAGATTGATAAAAGGCAAATTATTAATTTTGCTTGAAGATAAGTTCTTGCAATCTATGTTGATGACAAGAATGCCATCTCCGGCATTTCTGTCAATTCTAACTCGAGGATTGTTTTCAACGAGAAAGCCTGAAGTTTGATATTCACGATAAGATAGACGATTGGAATCATATTTTAATTCCAGGCTAATGGATGCAATATCCTCTGTCTGTGAGATGAGAGAGTTAATATCATCAAATTTAAGCCCCAGATTAAGGGTTTGCCGTTCTCCATACATCTTTAAAGCAGTAAAAGAAGCAGGAATTGGATCAGGGATCGTTGATTTTATGATATGAAAAGATTGCCGGGAAGAAGCATAGAGTCTTCTTTCCCAAGTGTTATTAATAAGTTCGTATTTATAAGTAGCTACAGTAAAAGTATAAGTGCCTTTAGGCAGAAAGTAGCGATCTTTCGAATTTTTAGCATTCCATTTTATCCTGTACTCTCCAACCATTGCCCCAACGAGTGGTTTGAGCTCTGCCCATGTTTCTCCGCTGCGATCTGCCAGGGAGATATACACCGTTGTAAAATTAAAGCTGTTGTAAATATCGTAGCCACGATAATTTTGACAAAAAAAGTCGCCAGCATTCAATGAGAATGAAAGATAAATATCTTGCTCAACAGCATTGCTTGAGGTCAGATCCAGACGATCTTCGGATATTCGGATATTGCTGATGGCATCTTCCAGGCGATTTGGTGAGTCTCGGTAGCATATGATGGGTATTTGTAGTTCATTTCCAAGACGGATTACGCCTTCATAACGGCTCTGAAGAAAGCTATTACGATCCATTTCCAGGGTTAAGATAAATTCAGCTTGCTGGTTGGGATCAATCGTAATTTCGTTGGCATCAAAGCTTGCTTTAATTGGGAGTTTTTCGTGGGCATGATGGAAGAATTCAGCACTAAGCTTAAAAGTTTGTTTTGTGCTTTTGGCATTACTCACAGTAAAAACCTGGCTTACCTTTCGTGATGCTTCTTTGAAAATAGCTGTACGTGGCTCAATGAATGCAGGAGTAGCCAAGGCCCTGTCTAATCGAGCGCTTCCAGCCCCCTGAACCAAAAAAGTGATAGGCAGGGAAGTTTGAGGATTAATCATGATGTCGGCTGTATTCATAAAAGCTGATTTGATTTGGCTATGAGACCATTTAGGTCGGGCTTGTTTGACTAATGCACTAAGACCTGCCATACCGGGAGAAGCCATGGAAGTTCCATCCCAGGCGGCATATTTGTTTTTGGGCACGGGGGATACGATTTCCGTTCCAGGTACGCTGATTTCAGGTTTAAAGGCTATATCCCCCGAAGGACCCATAGAGGTAAACCTCGAGATAATACGAAAACTTTGGTAACGCACGTTGACTTCGATATTTTCCTTAATAATCGATTGGATGTATTCTCCGTCTTCCAGAGTGACCATTAGGGTGGGAGGAAGGTGTCTTGCCTGCTCTGGTTCTTCATTTTCTCTAAGCAAGGCAGGAAACATTACTTCTGAAGGAACATCATTAAAGAGGATGACACCTGATGCACCTTCTTGTAAGGCGTTTTCAACTTTATCTCTGAAAAATAGAGGGTCCTTACTTGGTCCCCGCTTGATAAGGGCTACCTTTCCCTTTAGCTGAAGAGAGCTTAAATCTTCCTTTCTTCCATATTCAGCATATACAATACCTTTTTTAAGTATTTCAGCATTCATCTGAGGAGTGGGGGAAGCATGGGTGGCATTGATCAGGCGATCATTTGCTTTGCCAGGATTAAAGTGCATGGTAGCTTCTTCTTTTCGATCATCAGAAGCCGCAACAGAAAAAGCTTCTTCAACAATACTGGGCGAAGAAATCGTCCAAGGTATTTCTTTTCTTCTGGGACCTTCATTTCCTGCTGCTGCAACTACAAATACCCCAGCTTTATCTAAATTGGCAATGCACCGGTGCTCGGTGCTGTTCATTCGGGAGGAATCGTCAGTATTTCGGCCAAAGGATAAATTAATAACATCGCATTTATCTTTTACTGAACGATCCGCTGCAACCATCCAGTTGATAATGGCGCCTGGGTAACGACTTGAAGCAGCTTTATAGATCATTAATTGTGCTTCATAGGCCATACCCTGACGCTCAACTTTATCGCCCTGCCCTGCAGCTATACCGGCAACATGAGTACCATGACCTCTTTCATCGTCATAACTGCCTGAATTATCTACAACGTTGTATCCTCCCTTGATTTTTAGGGCTTTTTTAAACTCAGGGTGATTCCTGTCCAGGCCTGAATCAATGATACCGATAAGCATTTTATTGCCCTTGCTTGCAGGGATATTTTCGCTTGTAATCCCTTTCCAGACTTTTTCTGCACCGGTGGTACGAGCCATAGTGTGTCGCAATAGACGGTTTACAGGGCGATCATCATATATCTGGTTGATTTGTTTGTTTGGAAGTAATTTAGGAATATCATTGGCTCGAATTTCCGCAGTCATAGCGTTGAGCACCAGCAAGAGATGCTGATCGGGAATCAACTTAATGCCAGCTTCACCGGCCCAGTCGATAAAAGCTTCCTGTTTTTCCATGAGAAGGTTTTGGTAGGGAGCAGATTGCTCGAGAAGTTGATCGCGATACTCTAATGGTGTTTGAAAAGAAAGAGGGGAGTGTTTTTTGAGCCAATGCTCTATCCCTGGCAAATCTTTGAATTCGATGAGTATGCGAAACCATTCCTGGCTTTGACTCGCTTCTTGGAGAAACTCAGGATTGATAGTTGCAGTTTGCGTTTTTGCGGAGACAGGCAGGGACGTAAATAGTAAAGCTAAAGTAATACAAGCACTGATGATACCTTTTGCTCTCATAGTTAAGCTCCTTGCAAAGCTATTGTATAATACCTTATATTTGAAAAGAATAAACATAATACATGAAAAGTCAAGATCCAGATGATTGCCCTTGCTTTTTGTCCAAAATGATATAATGATTTTAAGAAATTTTGAGATAAAAGAAAGGATATTGCGTATGGATGAGTTTAAGTTCGAAATAACAAAAAACCTGGGTCTTTTATCAGAAAGCCCTAAGGGATGGCTGAAAGAAGTCAATATGGTGAGTTGGAATGAGCGCAAGCCAAAGCTGGATATCAGAGAATGGTCTCCTGATCATCAAAAAATGGGCAAAGGGGTCACCTTAAACGCAGAGGAAGCTTTGCATCTAAAAGAAATCATGGAACAATATATCGCCGAAGAGCTTGAAAGCTAACATTAAATTTGCTTTATCTGAAAGGGCAGAGTTCTTCTGCCCTTTTTTTTATGTATAAACTTATCGCTAAACATTGTATCAACATTACTTTGATCTATAATAAGACAAAGCTTGCTCTTGTTTTTTTTGGGAGGTCCATGATGATAGATCGCCTTGAACTCGCTGAGATCTTATTAGTTGAGGATAATCCGAATGATGTTGAGCTGACACTGAGAGCACTCAAGAAAAATCGTCTATCCAACAAAATTCTTGTAGTTTCTGACGGAGAAGAAGCTTTAAAATATATCTTTCCAACTTATCCCAAAACTGAAAAACATCCCGCCTTGAGCAGGCTTCGCTTGATTCTTCTTGACTTGAAACTTCCCAAAGTGGACGGTGTGGAAGTACTGAAAATTCTTAAAAAGAATCCTTTAACTGCACATATCCCCATTGTAGTACTTACTTCTTCCAGAGAGGACAAAGATTTGATAGAAACCTACAGACTCGGAGTAAACAGTTATATCACCAAGCCTGTTGAATTTGCAAATTTTACTGATGCTATCAGGGAAATCGGTATGTATTGGCTCTTGTTAAACCAGCTTCCCCCGGAATTAACATAAAAAGCACCCAAGATGAAACTTTTTGTAGAGATTCTTTTTAATCTTGGAACAATAGCAACCCTGGGCATTGTTTCAGGTCTTATTGGTGCCATCCGCAAAAAAAACAAACAACAAGATATTCTTCATGGCGTACTTTTCGGCATAGGAGCTTTAATCGGAATGTTGCAACCGGTCATGCTACATGCAGGTTTGTTTTTTGATGGTCGCTCAGTAATGATCAGCTTGGCTGCTTTATTTTTTGGACCCATAGCGGGGCTCATCTCTGCGCTGATGGCTACATCCTTGAGGATTTATCAGGGTGGGATGGGTACTTTGGTAGGCTCTCTGGTCTCTCTAGCTTCAGCATTGTGGGGAATTATGTTTTATCTGTGGAACAAGAAAAAGCAAACCTCTCCATCAGCGCTTCAATTGTATTTTTTTGGACTTCTTGTCCATACTACTATGGTTTTATTGATGTTTACCCTACCTGCTCCCTTGGGATGGAGTACGGTTCGCAAGATTGCTTTCCCAGTCTTGAGTATTTATCCAGCTGCTACTCTTTTGATTGGATTGATCATAAATCTTTTGAAGAGTAAGGAAAAAATACTTATGGAGCTAAACAATTTAAATCAACAACTTGAAAGTAAAGTCAATATGCGTACTCGAGATTTGGAAGAATCCAATAAAGCTTTGGAGGCTTTCTCCTATTCGGTATCCCATGATCTTCGTGCTCCATTGAGAGCGATCAATGGCTTTTCCAATATTTTAAACAGCGAGTACGCTCAGGAGCTTGGCTCAGAAGGTCAACGCTTGCTGTCTGTGATCAGCAATAATGCTGTAAAAATGGATGAACTTATCAGTGGTCTTTTATCCATGGCCAAAATAGCTAAAAATGAATTAAAAAAAAGTCTTATCAATACTCAAATGATGGTGAATGAATGCTTAAAAGATCTTATTCCAGAAGAGGATCAAAACCGATTTTGCATCGAGCTCGAAGAACTACCCATGGTTTATGGCGATCCGATTTTGATTAGGCAAGTTTGGTACAATCTGATTGATAACGCGCTAAAGTTTTCTCGAAACAGGAAACTAAGCAAAATTAAAATCAGCGGATTTGATAGAGGAGCCTTTATTGATTTTGGCATCAGGGATAATGGTATAGGCTTTTCTCAGGAATATAAAGACAAGCTATTTAAAACTTTTGAACGCTTGCACTCTCCTCAGGACTTTGAAGGTACTGGAATTGGTCTGGCTCTTGTAGGAAGAATCATCCAGAAACATGGCGGAAAGGTGTGGGCTGAAGGTGAGCCTGATCAGGGTGCACGTTTTTTCTTTAGCCTGCCAAAGTTTTAGTTGGAGTTAAGTTTTATTGTTTTTTAGTTTTTAGATAAAAATAAAAAGTACTTCCTTGTCCAAATTGGGAATCGATATATAGATCGGTATCATGATTGACAAGGATTTTTTTGCATATGGATAAACCTAAACCAGTGCCGCTAATTTTCTGTTGTGGATTGTCCAGAACCTGGAAAAAAGGTTGACTAATCTTTTTCATGTTTTCAGGACTGATTCCTATTCCTGTGTCTTTTATTGAGACTTTGATCTGATCTTCTCTGGGGAGATGGCTCGTTTGGATAGTAATTTTGCCCTGGGGAGTAAATTTGACTGCATTGCTTATGATGTTGATCAATACCTGAGCAATACGATCTTTGTCCATCAATACTTTCGGCAGATCAGAGCTTAGTTGGGTTTCGATAGATACATTAGAATTGACGGTAAAACTGCTCAGATCACTCATGATTTGTTTGATTAAGTCATTAATAGATTCCAGTTTTTTGTTGAAGCTCATATGAAATGAGTTGAGTTTTTGAAAATCAAGTACATTTTGAATTAGTTTTGTAAGACGTACGCAGTTACGCTTAGCAACATCAAGCAATTTGCGTTGATCTTCGCTCATGTTTGAACAAAAATACTTTTCTATAAGCAAAACAGACTGTTGGATGGAGGTCAATGGAGTTCTCATTTCGTGGGACACTGTATTGATAAAATCATTTTTTGCTCGATCCATTTTTTGCGTTCAGTAATATCCTGCGCCTGAATAATATACTCAAGCTCTTCGCTTTCCGGTTTTATGCGAACAGCTTTTGCATTAATTTCAAGCTCGGAGCTTCCAGAATTTTCAGATACCCAGTGAAACAACTCATTTAATTGACTAAAGAGGATAGTTTTTTCTGTTTTAATTAAGCCCTTATCCAATAGCATACTAAGCTCTTTTTTATCGAAAAAAATTTCATTAAAGCAATCAAAGTTGTTGATTTCTGAGTATTCAGGTAAACCAAAGATGCTATTAAAGGCATGGTTTGACTCCAACAAGATACCTTGCTTGTTGCATCGGGCAGTGCCAATTGGTGAAAGCTCAAGTATATTGCGTAACTGTTCTTTTCGCTGGAACAAAACTTGCTCAGCTTCTTTTTGTTTAATCCATTTATATATCGAATCCATCATTAGAGTTAGTTGCTCTATGTCAGAATGGTGATAATCACTTTCCTTGTTGCCTACCGCGACTACTCCATTAACAAGGTTGTTTTCATAAAAAGGCAAAACCAATAGTTTTTGGATAGCTACATGTCCCGATGGATAGCCCTTTTTTTCGGGATGAGGAGCAGGGAAGTCATTGATTAGCAATACCTTTTTTTGTCGGATAGCTTCTCCCCAAATGCCTGTCTGATCGAGGTGATATTCTTTAACAAGATCTTCAATCTTACAGTTGCTCATGACTGATTTTGACCAACACAATACCTCAACAAGCTGAGAGGCACTATGATACCTGCAGATAAAGCCTATTTTGCTATGGGTAGCAGCGATCACTTCGTCCAGTGCCTGTTCGAGGAATTCCTGCATAGTGCTTGATTTGAGCTGAGAAAGATTTAGTAGTCTTTGCAAACGATCTTCTTTTTGTTTTGCGTCTTCCAGTGCCTCCAGTTTTTCGAGAGCCTGAGAAACTTGTTTGATGATGATTTCGATCAGTTCAACTTTATCTTTTTCCAACTTCTTTCGAGCAAGTACAGTCAGGCCTCCTCGGTAGACATTACTCTCAGAAATTCCAATATGATAGGTAAATTTTACCTTAAGTGCTTTTTCGATCAGTTTGCTGATTTTTCCAGATATCTCATTATCAGTAAGGGCATTGATGCCACCCTTGATATGCAACAATTTGCTTTGATTGTATATTAGATTTTGTGTAGCTTCAGATCCAAGAGGGGTTTGAAAAGAAAAGGGATCAGTTTTAAAGATTTTTTTAAGCCATCGAAGGTATGGATCAGCACCATACAACATGCTTAGACGACCAAAACCAGTCTGATGGTTGGTCTTGGAGAGAATAAGGATGGAATGGGGAAGCAGTTGAATAGCAGCATTGAAAAAGATTTGGTCGATTTGATTGATTGAAGAGGCAAAAAGCAATTTTGTGGTAAGGTCAAATAAGGTTTGTTGGTCTAAACGGCGGGAATTTTCTTTCTCAAGGTTTATCTTTTTTTGGATCAGGTTGGCTCGAAGCTCCAATGCACTGGCGACCGAAGCTCCCAAACGTTTGTTGTGTTCTTTGATGACATAGTCTGCAGCGCCTTGTTTCATGCATTCGACCGCAGTATCTTCGTTGATGGATCCGGTGCATAGGATAAAGGGGATGATATCGCTTTTTTCCAGCGTAAGCTTGAGAGCGCTAAGACCGTCAAAATGGGGCATGGAAAAGTCAGAAACAATCACTTCCGGCTTGAAGGTATCCAGTGCATGCAAAAAATCTTTGCGGGTTTCGACCTGTTTGAAGACACAGCTAGGTAGTACTTTGATTATTTCTCTCTTATTTAGCTCAACATCTGCTGGCAGGTCTTCCACTAGCAGAATACGAACGCTTTGGTCCATCCCAAACTCCCGTGTACTAATTGGTTTTTCTAATTCTTCTTTATACAAGATATTCTATCAATATTTTTTTAATATCATATAAGTAAACTTATAATCTTCATAATTTCTTTATAATACTTGCATTATCCTTGAGCAGATTCATGTAACAAACTTCCAGAGCAATCATTTCCTTATCTTTTTTTCTTAGCCATTCAGAAAGCCAGGCAAAACGGATAGCCAACACAAGATCTAAAAAGCTCTCCCATGAGCATGTTGAATGAATATGAGCATTTTTAACTATTTTTATTAGAAGGAGGGATATTTCTTTTTCCAGGGCTGAGGGATGCTCCATCCCGAGGCATCCGATGAGGTTTGCCAAGTCGTATAGCTCAGGATGAAAGCCTGAAAACTCCCAATCTATTACAGCACAAAGGTTTTTGTTTTCCCAAAGCAGGTTGAGAGGATGACAGTCACCATGAGAGAAGCTATGTGGAAGCAGAGGAAGCAGGGGAAAAAAGTTCTGTTTTAAATGATGGATAAATGGTTTGAGCTGGTTATGAAGAGCTATTTCGTTTACTTCAATTGTCTCTGCAAGAGATAATATATAGGTTTCCAGCTTGGGCAAAAACTTGCTTTGATCCATGCCAGCACAAGATTCTGCGCTATGACGAAGCTCAAGCAAAAACTGAGCATATAAAACTCCTCGCCAGGCATCCTCAAGATAGGCTGGGCGATGCAAAGGAGTCGCTGGAATATAGGGTGACAGCATCCAGTATTGTTGATCTATTTCTAAAACCCACAATGATGAGGGTATTCTGCAATATGGATGAATAGGAAGCTTGGGATTGCTATTTTTGAGCAAAGCCAGATTTTGGGCTATACGATTTTTACGGTTGACGTTATCGTCTCGTAGTTGTTCAAGAAGATAAAGATCGTCATTAGTATTTTTAAGAACACATCGAAACTGAGACCGCTCAGGGCTTCCATAACATTCTGCATGGGGTATAAAATCTCCAAAAGACATATGCCAGTGAGACAAAAGGCGTTCAATATCTTTTCTATTCATAGATATAAGGATAAAAGATTTTTAAAATAAGCAAGTAAAGGATGTTTATCTGGCTTTTCTGCTTATAATAAGAATATGAACATGATGCCTTACATCGAAAATTTAGAGTTATTAAAACAAGCTTTAACTCATCGATCATTTCTCAATGAAAACAACTTATCTCTCGATTTATCCAATCAGCGACTCGAATTTCTTGGAGATGCAATTTTAGAATTATGGATACGTAAAGAGCTTTTTCTAAGATTTACTGAGATGAATGAAGGGGAACTCTCGCAAATGCGAACTCAACTGGTGTGTTCCGCATGTTTGGCAGAAATTGCAAAAAACATTGATCTTGGGAAGTACCTTATCCTCTCAAAAAGTGAAGAAAGTCAAGGAGGAAGAGCTAATGAAAAGCTCCTGGCTAATACCTTTGAGAGCTTAGTAGCAGCCTTGTATCTTGATCAGGATTACCAGGCAGTAAATGCCTGGCTTTTAGCTTTGATGGAGCCCTATATAAGCAAAATTGCAGAAGCAAAACAATTCAAAGATTCAAAAACTATCCTCCAGGAAATGGCCCAGGAACATTTCCAAAGTTTGCCTGTTTATAGCGTGTTGTCTCAAGAAGGCTCAGAGCACAACAAAACATTTGTCGTTGCAGTTAAGATTAATGGCAAGCAAATCAGCAAAGGTAGCGGGAAATCAAAACAAAAAGCAGAGATAGAAGCATCAAAAAAAGCTCTTAAAATTTTAGAAAAACGCTTTATTCGAAATGGTGACAAGCAAGCCAATGCCCTGGAGTGATTTCTTTCAATGTTGGAGCTACCTCATTGCATATTGATTTCTTTTCAGTGCATCGATCATAAAATCTACAAGTGCAGTAGTTAACTTCTCCTAATTCTGTCTCAAGGGA
>Ga0351960_1053_pt2 | contig 23140 bp, 20 predicted proteins | sample TotcelT113001M14_FD_205808 | JGI IMG/M metagenome (GOLD analysis project Ga0351960, IMG submission 205808) | Enriched cells from coal bed in the Powder River Basin, Montana, United States - Total cells T11 rep3 HSBNCT.T11.300.1.M14 ... | reverse complement strand
CGGAGGGCGCTGTGCCTTGTACTGCTCGTACAGGTCGTGTCTGAATGTGGGGGCGGGGTAGTCGAAGGCGATTGCCCAGTGGCTGGCTTTGAGGTTGCTCACGACCTTGAAGAGAGTATTGGCGAAACCGTAAACGGCGTTCACTATCTCGCCGGTCCTGGAAGTGGTTAGAGGGGGGAGGGCGTGGAAGGCACGATGGACGAGTGCGTTGCCGTCGACCAGCAGGAGCACGCGTCGCTGCTGAGGGTGCATCGGGTCCATTATACGCCTCGCCTCCATGCTATACTAAACGTTCGTGAAGAAGGACCTTCTGTCAGTCATCGACCTTGGTCCTGCCGGCGCCGAACAGCTCATCGAAGAAGCTCTCGTCATGAAGCAGGGCGGCATGCGTTGCCTCCTGCCGTGGAGGTCGGTTGCCCTGTTGTTCGAGAAGCCCTCTCTGAGGACGCGTGTCAGTTTTGACCTCGCCGTGGCGCAACTCGGGGGGCATTGCCTCTATCTGTCCCCTCAGGAGGTTGGTCTGGGCCAGAGGGAACCCGTGCCCGATGTCGCACGCGTGCTGAGTCGCTATGTTGACTGTATCGTCGCCCGCGTGTTTAGTCACGACACCCTGGTGCAGCTTGCGCAGTCCGCAACCGTGTCGGTCATCAATGCACTCTCAGATGTTGAGCATCCGTGTCAGGCTCTGGCCGACTTCCTCACTATCCGTGAGCGCAAGGGCAGACTAAAAGGTGTCAGGCTTGCCTATGTGGGCGACGGCAATAACGTGGCGCGCAGCCTCGCGTTGCTGTCTGCGATGCTCGGAGTCGACTTCTCCATCGCGTCTCCCTCCGGCTATCAACTCGATGCTGCTGCGGAAAGCAGCGCACGCCGGTTGGCGGCAACCAGTGGTTCAAGCGTCACACTGACCGGCGATCCGTTTCAGGCGGTGAAAGATGCCGATGTTGTCTACACCGACACGTGGACAAGCATGGGGCAGGAGAAGGAAGCCGCCATCCGTAGGGTGGCGTTTGCTGACTTTCAGGTCAATGCCGCCCTGATGTCACACGCGCATCCGGACGCAGTATTTATGCACTGTCTTCCCGCTCATCACGGTGAAGAGGTAACATCTGATATCCTGAATGGGGAATCCTCGGCAGTGTTCGACCAGGCCGAGAACCGGCTTCATGTTCAGAAGGCGGTTCTGGCCCAGATCTTGATCCCCGCCGACTAGAGAGGTGTAGTGATGTCCAGGCCAGTGGTGGCTCTCGTTGGCAGGACCAACGTTGGTAAGTCAACGCTCCTCAATCGCATTCTTGGTGAGCGGCACGCTGTGGTTGACGACAGTCCCAACGTGACCCGCGACCGGCTTATCGTGCCCGTGACATGGGGTGGGCGAGATATCCTGGTGGTGGACACGGGGGGATGGGGCCTTGACGCCGTCTCCGAGCTTCAGTTGAAGGTCAAGCACCAGGCTGAGCTTGCCATCGCCCAGGCGGATGTCATCATGCTGGTCGTGGCGGCATATGATGGCGTTATTCCCAGCGACCAGGAAGCGGTCTCGATGGTTCGTGCCGCAGGCAAGAAGTGCGTGCTGGTTGTGAACAAGGTGGATCACGCGCTGCATGAGTCTCTAGTGAGCGACTTCCACCGGCTTGGCGTGGACTCCGTGGTCTCGGTGAGTGCGCTGCACAATCGTGGCATCGACGAACTCATGGACGCCGTGGTAGCCAAGTTGCCGCCGGCTGAGCCACCGGCATCGTATCCGGAAGGTTCCATTCGCCTGGCGATAGTTGGTCGTCCCAATGCGGGGAAGTCCACGCTGCTGAACGCGCTTCTCAACGATGAACGCGCCATAGTCGATGCGACTCCCGGCACCACTCGCGACCCGCTTGACGCCGAACTCGTGTGGCAGGGGCGGAGACTGGTGCTCGTCGATACGGCCGGCATACGCAAGAAGTCGCATGTCACGTACGGTGTAGACTATTTCTCGGTGTTGCGCGCGCTGCAGGCCATCGACCGCTGCGATGTCGCGATACTTGTTCTGGATGCCACGGAGCCGGCAACCGCGCAGGACGTCACCATCGCAAGGTACGTGCGTGAGGCGGGCCGCGGGTTGGTTCTTGTGGTCAACAAATGGGACCTCGTGCCCCCCGACCATCGTGACGCCCATCGCGACTGGATGAAGCGCAAGTTGGATTTCCTGTCGTTTGTCCCGTTACTCCACGTGTCGGCGAAAGAGCGGAGGCACGTGAAGTCCGTGCTGCAGAAGGCGTTTGAAGTATCCAGGGCCAGGGAGATGCGGCTATCTCGTACGGCAGTAGATGCTGCCATCAAGGAATCGGTTGAACGGCATGCTCCGCCCATGTCCGGGACGCGGCGCCTTGACATAGTGTGGGCCCATCAGGACGATGTGGAGACGTGGAAGTTCGTGCTCCATGTGAATGACCCCGCCCTTGTCCCGTCGAATTACCCCCGCTACCTGGAACACGATTTGCGGCGCCAGTTCGGCTTTCATGGCGTTCCCCTCCTGTTCGAGTTCGTGCCTGCCGGACGACGTCCCCGGCGCAAGGAGGCTGCCGCATGATGAGCGCGTTGCTCCTCATGGGGATTCTCATACTTTCATACGCCCTCGGCTCGGTACCTGTCGGACTCGTCGTGGCGTGGCTGAAGACCGGGCGTGACCTTCGAGCTACCGGAAGCGGCAAGACCGGCGCAACCAACGTCATGCGCTCGGCAGGGCGCAAATGGGGGTTCCTCACACTCTTCTTGGATGGCTTGAAGGCATTTATTGCGGTCATGGCCGCGACGCTTCTCTGGCCTCTGTCCACCATGTCCGTGGGCAGTCTCGTCGTTGATGTCTCCGTGGTGCAGAGCCTCGCGGGAGTGGCGGCCATCATCGGACACAATCACCCGATATTCGCCGGCTTCCGGGGTGGAAGAGGGGTGTCATCCTTCTTCGGCTCCATGGTCTATCTCAACTGGCCTGTGGCGCTTCTTGGGATTGGCACACTGACAGTTGTCGCCATGGTGAGTCGCTTCATGTCTCTCGCCTCAATCATTGCGGGGCTGGTGACATGTGCGGCCATGGTGGTCCTGTATGCTGTCGGGCGGGTACCCTTGCCTCACGCGGCATATGCAGTGCTCCTGGTCTCCTATATCGTGTACGCGCATCGTGACAACATCAGCCGCCTCTTGCATGGTACGGAGCGCAAGCTGTTCTAGGGCGACGACTAACACATTGGAGGTGGAGTCGGCGTGTCGACTCGTGTGAACGCATGAGTAGAATCGCGGTTGTGGGTAACACCGGATGGGGCAGGACTATTGCCACACTCCTGCTTCGGAACCTGTCGGATGTCTGCCTGTTGACCCGGACCGGCGACGAGACTGAGGTCCTGCGACAGGGTGGGGCTGAGTATTGTGTGACCCATGAGCCAGCCGTAGCGTTGCAGGATTCGGAGTACGTCGTCTGGGCGGTTCCTTCGCAGACGATGCGTGCGAACGTGTCGGGGCTTCAGCGCGTTCTGCCGACAGATCTCTGCCACGTGAGTGTGGCCAAGGGTTTGGAGGTGGATTCCGGGAAGAGGATGACCGAGGTCATCCTGGATGTGCTCGGTTTCACGGGGATGCGGGGCGTGTGCGCCCTGTCCGGTCCGAACCTTGCCGAGGAGATTGCACGGGGATTGCCCGCAGCATCGGTTGTTGCCTCGTCCAGTCCGCTCCTCGCACAGGAGGTTCAGACGCTCATTGGCTCGCACAGGTTCATCACCGTCGTCTCAGATGATGTCATGGGCGTGGAACTTGCCGGCGCACTCAAGAACGTGGTGGCCCTCGGCGCCGGCATGATGGATGGCCTGAGTCTAGGCGACAATTCCAAGGCGGCGTTCATCGCGTTCGCGTGGAGCGAGGTCATCGCGTTTGGCGTGGCCATGGGGGCTCGCGAATCGACGTTCTACGGACTTGCCGGCATCGGCGACGTGGTAGCCACCTGTGTCAGCGATCTCAGCCGAAACCATTTCGTGGGGTGCGAGGTAGCCCGTGGTCGCCGCCTTCCCGAGGTGCTCGCAGCGATGCATCAGGTCGCAGAAGGAGTTCACACCGCGAGAGCCGTCCACCGCCTGGCAAGTGAGCTTCACATTGAGGCGCCTATCATGATGTCCATCTATCGCGCATTGTTTGAGGGCGAGCCGGTGGCCAAGGCGGTGGCGAGGTTCACCGGGCAGGTCCAGCGGACGAGATGAGGCCGCGCCTCGCCGGATAGGTCGACTAGTCAGCGGGTAGCGTCTTGGCCAGTTCTTCGAAGAGCAGGCGCTGCTCCCTGGTGAGCTTCTTGGGCGTTGTTACCTTCACGTGCAGCAGTTGGTCCCCACGCCTCCGGCCCCCCTGCTCCTGGATTCCTTTGCCCTTCAGTCGTACCACTTCACCGGTCTGGGTATTCGCGGGAACGTGCACATGGGCTGTGCCACCGAGCACCGGCACCTCGATATCGGCTCCGAGCGCCGCCTGCGAGAAGTTAACCGGCAATTCGCAGTGAATGTCCAGGCCGTCACGCGTGAAGAGTTCGTGCGGCAGGACCTCGACAACTACCTGGACGTCTCCAGTCCTCCCACCGCGTGAGCCAACGCTCCCTTGTCCCCGAAGCGGGATGCTGCCCCCGGTGTCGATGCCTGCCGGGATGTCGACGCGCAACGTTCGCGCCATCACCACCGTCGACTTCCCCTTGCAGGTGCCGCAGGGGGTCGGAATCGTCGTACCTGCTCCGCCACAGCGAGGGCACCGCACCACGTGACTGAATCGCCCGAAGATGCTCTGCTCTGTACGTCTCACCTGCCCGCTGCCGCGGCACTCTGGGCAGCGAAGGGGGGATGTGCCCGCTGCGCATCCTGTGCCGCGACAGTCCGCGCACGCCTCGTTGCGCTTGATGGTGAACTCGCGGATGCACCCTGACGCGGCCTCTTCCAGCGTGAGGGTCGCTCTGAGGCGGAACGACTCTCCCTGCGCGGGGGCGTTCGTGCGGCTCTCGCCAAACGCGCCTCCAAAGAAGGTCTCAAATATCTCTCCCAGTCCGCCGAAGCCGAAGTCCCCGAAGCTGGTCCCCTCTGTTCCCTGCTGGCCGTACATGTCGTAGGTTCGGCGTTTGCTCGGGTCACACAGGCACTGGTACGCCTCGTTGACTTCCTTGAACCTGTCTTCGGCGTCGGCTTCGTGATTGCGGTCCGGGTGGTACTGGAACGCAAGGCGCCTGAACGCCTTGCGTATCTCCTCGTCACTGGCGTCGTGGACGACCCCCAGAACCTCGTAGTAGTCTCGTCGTACCTGCATCTGATGGCTGCTCCGAACCATCCATTTTATCCATGTGTGGCGCATTGTGACAAACTTCGTTCGGGACCTCATCGTATTGCCGCGCGTCGGGACAGACGTGGCTCGGTGCTATAATCCGGCTGTGAACAAAGACCAGGTGCGTACTGCCGTTGCGCGACACCGAAAACGCAGGATAGACGGCAGGACCCTGGTGCAATCGGCGGTGCTTGTGCCCCTGTTGTGCAGGGAAGGTGAGCTCCATGTCTTGCTCACCGAGCGCACCCATGATGTCAGGTCTCACAAGGGGCAGGTCTGTTTCCCCGGCGGTGCAACCCATCCGGAGGATGAGTCACTGCTCGCCACCGCCCTCAGGGAAACGTGGGAAGAGACTGGAGTGAAGCCCCAGGACGTCGAGATTGTCGGGGAGATTGACGACAATGTGGTGCACAGCACCGGCTACGTCATTACCCCGTTCGTCGGCTTCATACCCTATCCCTACAGCTTTCGGGCCAGCGAACTGGAGACGAAGGACATCTTCTTCGTTCCGTTGAGTGTGTTGATGGACCCGCTCCGGTTTCACCGCCAGGAGCGCGTGATCGGTGAGTACAACTATTCGGGTCCGGTATGCGACTACGATGGTCACGTCATCTGGGGTGCTACGGGACGCATACTTGAACATCTGGTGACGCTGCTCGGTGGGGTGGCGAGAGCGGCTTCCCGCTAGGCCGCACCAGAGCCGTGGCAGTGGCTGAAACGCCCGCCCGCCTGTGGACCTCCACTCTCCCTGTGGACATCACAGCCTTGCGGACGCGTGTCAGATTTTCTGGTGTGCTTTGACGGATAATGTCTCAGCGAGCTACAATCCCCACTAAGCATGAATGGAGGAATCCGGTGACGCACGCAAACGACGACGAACGGGACGTGATGCAGCCCTCCCTGGACATTTCGGAGGAGATGAAACGTGCATGTGAGGCTTTGTGCCACCTGCTCGAGTCAGGGTTGCCGGACCCCGCCCATTGTGAGCCACGCTATGTGATTAGTGTCGCGTCCCGGATGGTTGGCATTGAGGCGCACCGGCTCAGGCACTATGAACGACTCGGGTTCGTGCGGCCCGGTCGCTCGGACGGCAATACTCGACTCTACTCCCAGGATGACATCGATCATCTGTGTTGCGTCAAGACGCTCATGAACGACCTCGGGCTGAACTCCGCGGGAGTGCAGTTTGCCCTTGTGCTGATGGAGCGAATGGATCAACTGCAGCGCCAGATTGTCGGCATGTCGGATCGACTGGTCAGGCTCGAACGCCGTCGGCGAGCCGGTCAGAATCTCAATGGCATGGAGAATGGTATCTGACTGATGGCGCCAACTGACGGCATCGGACCAATCACGCCTGACAAGTTCACCGAGCAGGCGCAGCAGGTGCTAGCGGCCTCTCAGGAATACCTGAGGGAATTCCATCATAATCAGTGGGACGTTGAGCACCTCGCCCTCGCGCTGGTTGAACAGAAGGCCGGCCTGACCGAGCGTATCCTGAAGGAATTGGGGGTTGAGCCAGAGGCAGTCAGGGATTCCTTCCGCAGGGTGCTCGAGAGCTTGCCCAGGCTCACCTACGAAGGCGCGCAGGTCTTCGTGACCCCTCGAGTTCAGCGGGTGCTCGAGGGAGCGAGGCAGGAGGCCGAGCGCTTCCGAGATGAGTTCATCAGCACCGAGCACCTGCTCATCGCGATCGCCGCAGAGACTACTGGTGAGTCGTCACGCGTCCTTGAGGGATTTCGGATAACGCGAGAGAGCGTGTACCGCGCTCTCCAGAGGATTCGAGGAGGGCATCGCGTGACAGACCAGCATGCGGAGAGCAAGTATCGCTCGCTGGAGAAGTTCGGCCACGATCTCACAGAGATGGCGCGCCGCGGGAAGCTCGACCCCGTCATCGGCAGGGATGAGGAGATTCGACGCACTATCCAGATCCTTGGCCGCCGCACCAAGAACAACCCGGTGCTGATAGGGGATGCCGGGGTTGGCAAGACGGCAATCGCCGAGGGTCTGGCCCAGCGAATCACCGCCGAAGACGTGCCTTCGTCTCTCAGGGACAAGCGTGTCGTGGCGCTCGATATGGCTGCACTCGTTGCCGGCAGCAAATTTCGAGGCGAGTTCGAGGAGAGGTTCAAGGCGGTCCTCGATGAGGTGCGAGAGTCCACCGGAGAGGTCATCCTGTTCATCGACGAATTACACACGGTCGTCGGCGCCGGAGGAGCTGAAGGCGCTATCGACGCGGGCAACATGTTGAAGCCGGCGCTCGCGCGTGGGGAACTTCAGTGCGTTGGCGCGACCACGCTGGATGAGTACCGTCGCTTCATCGAGAAAGATCGGGCTCTTGAAAGGCGGTTCCAGCCGATCTTTGTCGGAGAACCGGACACTGCTACCACTCTGGAAATACTTAAGGCGCTTCGGCCGCGCTACGAAGCGCACCACAGGGTAGTGAAGATTGACGACTCAGCGCTTGAGGCGGCTGCAGACCTCTCCCATCGATACATATCCGACAGGTTCCTTCCAGACAAAGCTATCGATCTCATTGACGAGGCCGCAAGCCAGATGCGGCTTGACATGGAAAGCGCGCCTGCTCACGTCCAGGAGCTTGAGCGAAGAGTGCGCCAGCTGCGCGATGAACAGGACGCTTCGGCGCAGCGACAGGACTATGAGAATGCTGCTGCCGCGAAAGCAGAGCTTGCGCGGCTGGAGGCCGAGTACAACGATGCCAGGTGTCAGTGGCAGGCTGAGAAGCACCTTGATGGCGTCGTGAGAGAGGAGCAGATCGCGGCGCTCATCTCACAGTGGACGGGAATACCCGTGTTCAGGATGCTCGAATCTGAGGCGGACAAGCTCGTGCACATGGAGGACCGGCTGCACGAACGCATCGTTGGCCAGGAGGAGGCTGTCTCCGCCATCTCCGAGGCCATACGTCGGAGTCGCGCCGGACTGAAGAATCCCCGCCGCCCTATCGGCAGTTTCATTTTCCTTGGCCCGACGGGTGTCGGCAAGACCGAATTGGCTCGCGCGCTTGCCTGGTTCATGTTCGACAACGAAGACGCGATGGTGCGGCTCGACATGTCGGAGTACATGGAGAAGCACACCGTGGCGCGGCTCATCGGAGCACCCCCGGGCTATGTGGGGTACGATGAAGGCGGTCAGCTAACCGAGGCGGTAAGGCGTCGGCCCTATCGCGTGCTGCTTCTCGACGAGATTGAGAAAGCGCATCCTGACGTATTCAACGTCCTGCTGCAACTGCTTGAGGACGGTAGACTCACCGATGGTCACGGGCGGACGGTGGACTTCAAGAACGTTATCGTCATCTTGACCAGTAACCTGGGCACCGCCGATTTTCAGAGGCAGGCCATCGGCTTCGCGAGGGGCGAGCAATCAGGCGAGGCCGAGATGCGTGGAAAGATTGAATCGGAACTGAAGCGCACGTTTCGTCCTGAGTTGCTGAACAGGCTGGACGATGTCATCATCTTCCGTCCGTTGACGCACGAACACCTCAACCGCATCGTCGCATTGATGCTCAGAGAGACTCAGCAGCGGCTTGCCGAGCGGAGTGTGACACTTGAGGTGGGCGAGGACGCCCGCGCCTGGCTCACCAGGGTGGGGTACGATCCCGTCTTCGGCGCGCGACCGCTCCGCCGGGCAATCGAGAGATACGTGGAGAATCCACTCTCGGCAAGACTGCTCGCCGGTGAGATCAAAGATGGCGACCACGTTGATGTGGGAGTGAACAATGACGCCCTGACGTTCAGTGTCGAGTCGGACCGGCTGACGGGCGTCGACACGCCTGTTTGACGGCTGCACTCATCTCCTTCGTCGTGTGGGGTATACTACACGGTTGTGGTTACCGGTACGCCTCGCATTCGCCTGCTGCTGGGCATACTGTCCATCGCCGTCACCGTCGCGCTCTGTATTCTCATCGTTCAGCATCGCGAATTCGTCCATCAGATATCGCACTGGGGCTATGCCGGCTGCTTCATCATCAACACCCTTGCCAGTTGCACACTTGTGTTGCCCGGCATGGGGGCGGTCATCACCTTCACTCTTGGAGGCGTGCTCCATCCCGCGCTGGTGGGGGGGATTGCGGGCCTTGGCGAGGCTACAGGCGCAGTTGGCGCCTACCTGACAGGATACGGTGGACGTGGAATCGTCTGTGGCGACCCGCTGGGTGGAAGGCTCAGCGGATTCATGGAGCGCCACGGTTCCAAGGCGATGTTCGTCATGGCCGCACTCATCAACCCGGTTTACTACCCGTTTGCCGTGTGGATGGGTGTGCTTCGTGTGCATGTAGGCAGATTCTTTCTGCTCACGCTTCTCGGCAGGACTCTCAAGAACATGGTCCTCGCGTACCTGGGGTATTTCGGCATCCGCACCGTGCTCCAGTGGCTTGGGGTGCTCAACTGACTTGTGTACGTGCCGTGGATACGGTATATTTGTGCGGTTCGGTGGGGCTGTAGCTCAATCGGGAGAGCGTTTGACTGGCAGTCAAAAGGTAGTGGGTTCGAATCCCATCAGCTCCACCATTCTTGTTTCCGCCGCATTTGGGCCACGCATCGAGCGGGGCGCTGCCCTCCCCCCGGGCTGCGGAGAAGTCGAGTGTCTGTGATGCACTCAGTCAAGGTTGTGCCGGCAATCCTCACCGATGACTCCATCGAACTCGCCCGCCTCGTCGCTCTCGCCAACAAGTTTGCCCCGTTTGTGCAGGTCGATATCATGGATGGTGCCTTCGTGCCGACGCGCAGCGTCGGGATGGCCGACCTGTGCGAACAGGACATCCGGTTCCGGTGGGAAGCGCACCTTATGGTTGCCGACCCACTTGCGTACCTCTCCTGCTGCCGAGAAGCGGGGGCGTCCCGGGTCATCTTCCATATCGAATCTGCGGAGGACCCCTTTGCGGTGGTTTCACAGGCACGTGTACTGGGACTAGAGGTTGGCGTGGCGGTCAATCCACCGACGCCTGTTGCGGACATCGATGCGCTTCTGCCTGTCGTGGACAGTGTGCTTCTAATGACTGTCTTTCCTGGCTACTACGGCGCTCCATTTGTGCCCGAAGTCATGTCCAAGGTGGGCCGGGTTCGCGCCGTTTGCAGCAGTGTGGAGATCGGTGTGGATGGCGGCGTCAAGGAAGCAAACCTCGTGGACGTTGCACGGTACGGGGTGGACGCGGTCTGTGTGGGAAGTGCGGTGTTCGCCAGCCCCGACCCCGAGTCAAGCTACTTGCGGCTCGTCTCGCTCGCGCGGAACATCTAGCAGTTGCTCGATGTCCCGGGCGGAATCGTCAACGATATGTGCCGCGCGGACCAAAGCGGGACTCCGCGTCATCCCGACTCTAGCATCGTCGCCAGCAACGCAGGGTCGTCGGATTCAAGCACGATTCTGCCGACACGCCGGTTGAGGCTGAGCAGGGCTTGCAGGTCCCCCAGCGCCTGGGCGTCCGCTACCGTGCCGAATGAGAAGTCCTTCCCCGGGACCGGCACGTCGTCCGGATGTTCGCTGACAATCTGCAACAGGACGCACTCGTTCGGCCCGCCCTTGTGGAGTTGCCCGGTGGAGTGCAGGAACCGCGGGCCGTAGCCTACCGTGGTGCAGACGCGGTACTGTGAGCCGATGCGCTGGCGGAAACGAGAGAATACGCTGTCCGTCTCCGGCCGTTGCCGGATGTACGCTGTGACGCCCAGGTAGTCTCCCTGCCGTAGCGAATCGAGGAGGGCTGGGAGCGTGACTGTACCGTCTGCGTGCGGAAGGCTGCCATGAGCCTCATAGTGCTGGAGCATCTTCGTGCTGGCATCCTTGGCGCGCTGCACGTCAGGCTGGTCGAACGGGTTGATGCCCAGTAGCGTGCCGAGCACTGCAGTCGCGTATTCCCAGCGGTAGAACTCGCTTCCCAGCGCGTACTCGTCGGCTGCGTCAAGCGTCAGACACGGGAATCCCGCGCCGGCGAGTCGTTCCGATAGCCGGTCAGTTGCGGTGTTGTCGTCGCCTCTCAGCCTCAGATACACGAACGCACGGTCGTGCGAATACGCAGACAGTGGAAGTTCGGGCTCTCCCATCACCGGCACTATTCCCTTTCCTTCCTTCCCGGTACTCTCCGCGATGAGCTGTTCTGCCCAGAGACCGAAGCTTTGTAGCCTGGGCGAAGTGAGGAACGTGAGCTTGTTGCGCCCGAGGCGCGCACAGCCGCCGATGTAGGAGCCGAGATACGCACCGGGGTTGTCCTTCGCTCGAGTGCCTCTGCCGCACAGGCCGGACATGTGGGCCGCGCGGCTCAGCAGGCGACTGATATCGATGCCCAGCAGGGCAGCCGGTACGAGGCCGAAGAGGGACAGGACGGAGTAGCGGCCTCCGATGTCGGTGGGGTTGAGAAACGTGTGTCGGAATCCATGCTCCCGGGCAGTCCTTTCGAGAGACGATCCGGCATCGGTGATGGCGATGAATTGCGAACCGGCCTCGTGGCCTGCCGTGGCAGAGGCGTTGTGGGAGAAGTACTCGTACAGCAGATTCGGTTCGAGTGTCCCCCCCGATTTCGACGATACGATGAACAGCGTGTGCTCCAGGTTGATCCGGTGTGAGACGAAGGCGACGGCGCCCGGCACGGTGGAGTCCAGCACATGCAGTCTCGGGAAGCCCGGTGTGCCGCCTATCACCTGGCTCAGCACCTCGGCTCCGAGGCTGCTGCCTCCCATCCCGAGGAGGACGACGTCGACAAATCCGTCGCCCCTGGCGCGGTCGGCGAATGAGACCATGGAGCCGGTCTGAGGCCCCATGGTGTCGTTCACATGCAGCCACCCCAGACGCCTGCGCGACTCGTCCTCATTGCCTCGCCACAGGGTTGCGTCGTGAGCCTGAATACGTTCGGTGAAGCGCTGCGCGTCCAGTTCTGCAAGACAGTCACTGAGGGACTGCGCTACGTCTGGCGGGATGGTCGCTTCGCCGTCGCTATTTGTGGTCATCCTCCTCCTCGCCGTCTTCTATCCCATCCTCTGCCTCGTCTTCCACCTCATCCTCTAGCTCATCCTCTACCTCATCCTCTGCTTCATCTTCCACCTGGTCCTCTGCCTCATCCTCTAACTCATCCTCTACCTCATCTTCTGCCTCGTCTGCTTCGTCCAAGTCCTCTGCTTCGTCTACGTCCTCCGCCTCCTCACCCTGTTCGTCAAGTGTCTCCTCCTGGATATCCTTGAGCGCATTCAAGACATTCTCGCGGCGTGATAGGCGCTCCCTCTCGAGAGCCGCCACTTTCTCGAGCCTGCGGATGTGGCGTTCTTCGCCGGAGAAGCGCGCCATGAGAAACGCGACCGCCAGCTCGGTTGCCACTTCCACGCCGACTACCCGCGCACCCAGGCACAGAACGTTCATGTCGTCGTGCTCTACCCCCTGGTGGGCTGAGTAGGTGTCGTGGCACACACATGCGCGAACGCCCTGCATCTTGTTTGCGGCGATGCATGCGCCCACTCCGCTGCCGCAGATGACGATGCCCCTGTCAACCTCCCCCTCCCCTACCGCATGCCCCACAAGTTCCACGAAATCAGGGTAGTCGTCGGTCGTATCACATTCCTTCGCACCCTTGTCCACGATGTCCAGACTGTCGGCGAGCCGACGGATGAGTTCCTCCTTGAGTGCGAAGCCTCCGTGGTCTGCGGCAATCGCTACGCGCAGTTTCATCCGCGCACCCCCTTCACGAGTGAAGAGGCCGCCTCGACGACGCTCTTCACCGTCAATCCGAACTTGAGAAACAGCTCCTCTCCCGGGGCTGACATGCCGAAATGGTCGATGCCGATGGCTCGTCCGCGTATGCCGATGTAGCGCTCCCACCCGAGTGTGCGACCCGCCTCCACTGACACACGCTGGTGGAGTACCGGAGGCAGAACACGTTCACGATACTCCTGTGGCTGTGCCTCGAACAACTCCCACGATGGCATCGATACCACGCGCGCGGCGGTGTCGCCGTCCCGCCATAGCTGCTGTGCTGCCTCCAACGCGATGCTCACTTCGGAGCCCGTCGCGATAAGGATGACATCGGGCGTGCGAGAAGGTTCCCAGACCACGTAGGCTCCTCTGGCCAGATCGGTGGCCGGCGCCCCCGCGCTTCTGTCGATGGCGGGAACGTTTTGTCGCGTGAGGACTATCGCTGTCGGACCGGCGGAATTCGCCATCGCTGTGCGCCACGCCTCCACCGACTCTTCCGCATCCGCCGGACGGATGACGGTCAGGCCCGGGACGGAACGCAAGCCGAACACGTGCTCGATGGGTTGATGGGTGGGGCCGTCCTCGCCGACACCGATGGAGTCGTGTGTGAAGACGAAGATGACGTGCAGGCCCATCAGCGCGGCAAGCCGGACCGCCGGCCGCATGTAGTCGTAGAACACGAGGAATGTCGAGGCATAGGGAATGACTCCTCCGTGGAGCGCCAGACCGTTGCAGATGGACGCCATTGCGTGTTCCCTCACGCCGAATCTGATGTTGCGACCGCTGTAGGCAGGCGGTGCGAAGTCCACGGAATCCGCAATCGAGGTCTTCGTGGATGGAGTGAGGTCGGCGCTTCCCCCCATGAGTGCGGGAACACCTGCCGCAAGGGCGTTCAAAGCCTTGCCGGCGGTCACTCGCGTTGCAGTCGGGGCCGTTGCCGCGGGCACTCCGTGCAGGAGTGCCTCCCATCCATCCGGCAGGACTCCCGACAACTCTCGCTCCAGGTTCGTGGCTTCGACAGGGAACTCACGCCGGTATGCGGCGAAACGCTTTTCCCAGTCCTTCTGCCACCCGGCGCCTCGTGCCCTGGCGGCGCGCATCGCATCAAGTGCCTCCCGGGGGATCGTGAATGGTTCCTCGTACTCCCAGCCGAGTTGCTTCTTGGTGAGGCGTGTTTCGTCCTCGCCGAGGGGTTCTCCGTGCGCCGCCGCGCTGCCGGCCTTGTTTGGGCTGCCGTATCCAATGACAGTGCGGCAGATTATGAGGCTTGGCCGTGATTCGTCAGAGCGCGCCTCCGTAAGGGCGTTCTCGACTTCCGAAACTGACAGACCATCAACAGGGCCGATGACTCGCCACCCGAATGCGGCGAAGCGTCCGGCGACGTCCTCGGTGAAGGATATGCTGGTGCTTCCCTCGATGGAGATGCCGTTTGAGTCGTAGAGCACGACGAGACGGCCGAGCTTGAGAGTGCCGGCCAGGGATGCTGCCTCGCTTGAGAGGCCCTCTTGCAAATCTCCGTCCGACACGAGACAGTAGGTGTGGTGGTCGACAATCCGGTGCCCCGGTCGGTTGTACCTGGCAGCCAGCCACCGTTCGGCCATGGCCATTCCCACGGCGTTGGCGAATCCCTGCCCGAGAGGGCCGGTTGTCGTCTCCACTCCCGGGGTCAGACCGAGTTCTGGATGTCCGGCTGCCTTGCTTCCCCACTGGCGGAAGCTGCGGAGGTCTTCGAGCTGGATGTCGTAGCCGGTCAGATACAGCAGGGAGTAGAGGAGCGCCGACGCATGACCCGCGGACAGGACGAAGCGGTCGCGGTCGGGCCACGCCGGATTTGCGGGGTTGTGCTTGAGGAAGCGGTCCCACAGCACATAGACCATGGCTGCGGCTCCCAGCGGTGCTCCGGGGTGTCCCGAGCGCGCAGCCTGCACTGCATCTATCGACAGCGTGCGTATGGTGTTGATGCACAGGCTATCTCGCTCGGTCTGGCTGTTCGTCATCTCTCTCCCTTCAATCAAGAAACCTTCGTGCTATATGGTGGCAGGTGGTGTGTCATCGCCTGGCATCTTGTCCGCCGCGACGGCCTCACGGGAAGCCTCGAATACGAGGACGCCCTCGCGGCCGTCCACGAGAATCGTGTCCCCCTCACGGAACGCGCCCTCCAGCACCTTGACCGCCAGCGGGTCCAGCACGAGCCGCTGGATGGCCCTCTTCAGCGGGCGCGCCCCGTACGCCGGGTCGAATCCCTCGCGAACGATAATGTCACGCGCGCTGTCGCTCAGCGTCACGTCGATTCTCCTCTCCGTAAGGCGCCGTTTGAGTCCGTTGAGTTGCAGGTCCACTATCTTCCGGATCTCCGCTTCGCCAAGCTGATGGAAAATGATGGTCTCATCGACGCGGTTGAGAAACTCCGGCCGGAATCTCGCCCGCAATTCCTCCATCACCCGCTGTCTCACGAGGTCCTCTTGTCCGGCCACTGCTCCAACCAGCCAGTCGCTGCCGAGATTGCTCGTCATGATGAGGACCGTATTCTTGAAGGCGACGGTGCGCCCGTGGCCGTCGGTCAGCCGGCCATCGTCGAGTATCTGCAGAAGGACGTTGAACACGTCCGAATGGGCCTTCTCAATCTCGTCCAGAAGTACAACTGCGTAGGGGCGGCGCCGCACCGCCTCCGTGAGTTGCCCGCCTTCCTCGAATCCGACGTAGCCCGGCGGTGCGCCGATGAGGCGCGACACCGTGTGCTTCTCCATGTACTCGGACATGTCGAGACGTATCATCGAACGCTCGTCGTCGAACAGGAACTCCGCGAGCGCTCGAGCCAGCTCTGTCTTACCCACGCCTGTCGGGCCAAGGAAGATGAAGCTTCCCAGGGGACGGTTGGGATCCTGCAGCCCCGCCCTGGCCCGCCGAACGGCGTTCGCCACGGCGCGTATCGCCTCCTCCTGCCCTACGACCCTCTCGCGGAGGCGGTCTTCCATGCGCAGCAGCTTCTCTATCTCGCCTTCCAGCAACCTGCTCACCGGGATGCGAGTCCATCGCGCCACTACCTCGGCGATGTCCTCTTCGTCAACTTCTTCCTTGAGCAGTTGCTCGCCCTTCCCTGAGGTCAGGTGCGCCTCCTTCTGCTTCAAGTCCCGCTCGAGTTCAACGAGAGTTCCATACTTGATCTGTGCTGCTCGCTCGAGGTCCCCGGCCCGCTCGGCCCGCTCTCCCTCCATCCTCGCCTGCTCCAATCGCTCCTTGAGCTGTTGCAGCGCCTGTATCTCCTCTTTCTCGCGCTGCCAACGAGCCCGCAGGCCCGTTGCTTCTTCGCGAACGTCCGCCAGTTCCTTCTCCATGCTGGCAAGGCGCTCTCGTGATGCCTGGTCCTTTTCCTTCCTCAGCGCCTCGCGCTCCACTTCGAGTTGCGTCAGCCGCCGCTGCGCCTCGTCGAGTTCCACCGGAACGCTGTCTATCTCGGTCCTGAGCTTTGAGGCAGCCTCGTCGACAAGGTCGATGGCCTTGTCGGGCAGAAAACGATCGCTGATGTAGCGGCTGGACAGGACGGCTGCCGCGACCAGGGCCGAGTCCTTGATGCGCACTCCGTGGTGTACCTCATACCGTTCCCGCAAGCCCCTCAGGATGGAGATCGTGTCCTCGACGGAAGGCTCCCCAACGAGCACCGGCTGGAAGCGTCGCTCAAGGGCGGCGTCCTTCTCGATATACTTGCGGTACTCGTTGATAGTGGAGGCGCCGATGCAGTGCAGTTCGCCGCGCGCCAGCAGCGGTTTCAGCATGTTGGAGGCATCCATCGCTCCCTCAGCAGCCCCTGCGCCCACCACTGTGTGCAATTCGTCGATGAACAGTATCGTGTTCCCCTCGGATTGTGTTACCTCTTTGAGCACCGCCTTGAGGCGCTCCTCGAACTCGCCACGGTACTTGGCCCCGGCCACGAGGGAGCCCATGTCCAGCGCAACGAGGCGCCTGTTGCGGAGTCCCTCCGGGACGTCCCCCCTTATGATGCGCTGGGCGAGCCCTTCCACTATCGCCGTCTTGCCCACCCCCGGGTCGCCGATGAGCACCGGATTGTTCTTCGTTCGCCGTGAGAGTACCTGCACGACCCTGCGAATCTCCTCATCCCTGCCGATGACTGGGTCCAGCTTCCCCCGCCTCGCCATGTCCGTGAGGTCGCGGCCGTACTTCTCGAGAGCCTCGTACTTGCCTTCCGGATTCTGGTCGGTGACCCGCTGCCCTCCGCGCATCGACGCGAGCACCTTGTAGATGCCGTCCTTCGTGATGCCGTGGCGCTTGAGAAGCGCGGAGACGCCTGCTGCGGACCGGCTATCCGTCATCGCGAGCAGGAGATGCTCGGTGCTTGTGTAGTCATCTTTGAAGGTGGCCGCCTCTTTCTCCGCGCCGTCGAGAACGGCGTTCAGTGCCGGCGACAGGTAGGCCTGCGTCTGACCGTGGACCTTTGCGAATCTGTCCAGGGCGCTCTCAAGTTCAACTGCCACCGTTCGCGGTTGAACGCCCAACTTCTGCAGTATCTGGGGCACAACCCCGCCATCCTGCTGCACCAGTGCAAGCAACAGGTGTTCGGGCTCGATCTGGCTGTGGCCCCCCTGTTCCGCGTGACTCTGGGACTCAGCGAGCGCCTCTCGGGCCTTCTCAGTCATGCGGTTTACGTTCATCATCAACCTCCCGTACGCACTGCTGAACGTCTTCAGCGGCGACTCATTCTAGCACTCCAGTTGGGCTGTTGCGCAGCGCGGGGACGAGCGATGTCGCGCCGTCGGCTCTCCCTACGCCACTGGTTACATAACAACCGCATCTCATACGGGCTTCCCATTTGGCCTAGGTTCGGCTAAAATCGTGAGTCATGACCAGTATCTACGACCCTCAGGCTATCGAGAAGAAATGGCGTGACAGGTGGGACGCAGACCACCTCCACGAGGTGACTGAGGACCCGCGGAAGACGAAGTACTACGCCCTCACGATGTTCCCGTATCCATCCGGGGACCTGCATATCGGCCACTGGTATGCCATGGCGCCCTCGGATGTCCGCGCCCGCTTCAAGCGGATGCAGGGCTTCAACGTACTGCATCCGATGGGTTTCGACGCCTTCGGCCTTCCGGCTGAGAACGCCGCCATCAAGCATGGAATACACCCGTACACGTGGACCATGGCCAACATCGAGAGGATGCGCGGCCAGTTGCGGAGCATGGGCTGTATCTATGACTGGACCAGGGAAGTGGTGAGTTGTCAGCCTGACTACTACCGCTGGACGCAGTTCTTCTTCCTCAAGCTCTTCAATGCCGGGCTGGCATATCGCGGCACCGCTCCCGTGAACTGGTGCCCGCAGTGTCAGACTGTGCTCGCGAATGAACAGGTCGTCGGTGAAGGTGAGTGCGAACGCTGCGGCGCGGCGGTGACGAAGCGCGACATGGAGCAGTGGTTCTTCCGCATCACGAAGTACGCTGAAGAGCTGCTGGACTTCAGCAAGGTCGACTGGCCTGAACGCATCAAGACCATCCAGTCCAACTGGATCGGACGCAGCGAGGGGGCGGAGCTTTCATTTGGACTCGACCATCCCGGCGTCGAGCAGAAGGAGATCCGCGTCTTCACTACCCGGCCGGACACCATCCACGGCGTGACGTTCTTCCTGCTCTCGCCGGAGCACCCTCTTGTGGGGAAGCTCACCACCCCCGAACGCAAAGCTGAGGTTGAGGCGTATGTCGAGTGGTGCCGCAGACAGGCCGACTACGAACGAACCGCTCTTGGGCGGGAGAAGACCGGCGTCTTCCTGGGAAGCTATGTCATCAATCGTTTCACCGGCGAGCGCGTGCCAATCTGGATCACGGACTATGTGCTTCAGACCTATGGAACGGGTGCGGTGATGGGTGTGCCCGCCCATGATGAGCGTGACTTCGAATTCGCGACCAGGTTCCAGCTGCCCATCCGGACAGTCATTGCCCCTGCCGGCTGGAACGGCGCCCCGCTTGAGGAAGCCTACGCTGGGGATGGCTGTCTTGTGAACTCCGGGGAGTTCAATGGTCTGCCGTGGAAGGAAGGCTTCAAGGCCATCTGTGCCAAGCTGGAGCGTGAAGGTTGGGGCAGGGCAACGGTTGCGTACCGTATTCGCGACTGGCTCATCTCCCGACAACGCTACTGGGGAGCGCCAATACCTATCGTCTACTGCGACAAATGCGGCGTGGTGCCGGTCTCCGAGGAGAGCCTGCCGGTGCTCTTGCCGCCCGACGCGGAGTTCAAGCCCACGGGGGAGTCTCCGCTGAAGTACTGCGACTCGTTTGTGAACACCACGTGTCCCACGTGTGGCGGTCCGGCCAGACGCGAGACGGATACGATGGACACGTTCATGTGCTCCAACTGGTACTTCCTGCGCTACACCAGCCCCGGATTCGACAAAGGTCCATTTGATATGGACAAGCTCAACTACTGGATGCCTGTCGACCTCTATACCGGCGGCGCCGAACACGCGGTCCTGCACCTGTTGTACAGCCGCTTCTTCGTGAAGGCCTTGCGCGATGTCGGCCTGCTGGAGTTCGACGAGCCGTTCGCGAGGCTATTCAACCAGGGCATCATCATTCATGGCGGCGGGAAGATGAGCAAGTCCAAGGGCAACGTCGTCGCCCCTGACGAGTACGTTTCGAAGCTGGGCGCGGATACCGTGCGCACATACCTGATGTTCGTAGGTCCCTGGAATCTTGGGGGAGAGTGGAGCGACAGCGGCATCGTGGGGCTCAGCCGCTGGCTCAACCGCGTGTGGACGTTGTGTGACTCGGAATACGTGCCGGGTGTGGTGGACAGCACCGTCGACGCCCGGGTGCGACACGTGACGCACAAGACCGTCAAGGCCGTCACGGCGGACCTGGAGGACTTCCGGTTCAACACCATGCTGGCGCGCCTGATGGAATTCACCAACGTCCTTGGCCCTGTTCAGGAGGCCAGGTCGGTGTCAGGCGAGACATGGCGCGAGGCGATTCGCATCCTGCTGCTCCTGATGGCCCCGAGCGCTCCTCATATCGCGGAGGAACTCTGGGCGTCGCTGGGATATCCGTACAGCATTCACAACCAGGAGTGGCCGTCGTTCGATGAGGCGCTCGCTCGCGAAGAAGAGGTGACCGTCGCCGTCCAGGTAAATGGCAAGCTACGCGACAAGCTCGTCGTGCTCGCGGATATCTCTGAGGAAGAGGTCACTGCACTGGCGCTGGCGAGCGAACGAGTCAGAGTCTTTACGGATGCCAGAGTCGTGCGAAAGGTAATCTATGTGCCTGGTCGCATCGTGAGTATCGTTGTCTAATAGAGGATGGGTGGTATGAAACTCGCTTTCGTCGGTGGTGGCACGATGGCGGAGGCCATGGTTGAGCGACTCATCGCGGGAGGCGTGGCTACGCCTGAGCAGGTGAACGTGGTCGACATATCCCGGGCGCGCCGCGAGTTGCTCAAGGAGCGCTATCGAGTGGCCACGCATGAGGCCGCATCAGAGTGTGTCTGCGGCGCCGACGTTGTCGTACTGGCGGTCAAGCCGCAGGACCTTGAGAAGGTCGCCCCGCAGGTGGGCAAGCTCGAGGACGGGCAACTGCTGCTTTCAATCCTTGCAGGGACGAAGCTTGAACGGCTGGTATCGCACTTCCGGCATCCGCTCATCGTGCGGGCGATGCCCAACACGCCGGCTCAGATAGGATTGGGTATGACGGTGTGGACCGCGACACCGGACGTGGTGGATGCGCATGTGGATAGGGCGCGCACTATTCTCTCGGCTCTTGGGGATGAACTGTTCGTCCCTGATGAGAAGTACGTGGATATGGCGACTGCGCTAAGCGGTAGCGGTCCTGCGTACGTATTCCTGTTCGTCGAAGCCCTTATCGACGGGGCGGTCGGCATCGGGATGCCACGGTCCATGGCCGAGAGGCTGGCGGTGCAGACAGTCCGTGGCTCAACAGAGTATCTTGCGAAGTCCGGAAGGCACCCGGCGGAACTGCGGAACATGGTGACCTCTCCCGGTGGAACAACAGCGGCTGCCCTCCACGAACTCGAGAAGGGCAGCCTTAGGACGCTTGTTGCCGAGGCCATCGCGGCCGCGTACGCGAGAACGAAGACGCTCTGAGTGAGGGGTTAGTAGGTGCCCTCTGCCGGAGTCACGCCCGGGTTCAGCTTCTTGAATTTCTCCAGCAGCTGTTCCTTGGGCTCTGTGTTGTCCGAGTCAGGCTGGGGTGCGCCGACGGGGCAAACTTCGGCGCAGCGGGGGGACTCAAACCATCCGACGCACTCGGTGCACTTGTCCGGGTCAATCACGTACGAGGAATCGCCCTCGCTGATGGCATTGTTCTTGCACTCGGATTCGCACGCGCCGCAGCTGATGCAGTCTTCAGTGATCTTGTAGGCCATGGTGTCGTATTTCCTCCTCAGGCACCCTTAGTGAGGCTATTGTACTGGCGACCTGCGCGTTTTTCAACCTCACGGATGTAGTCGCCATACTTGGTGATGAGAGCCGCGGCAACGTGGTCAGGCACCATCCCCTCCAGGCACCCACTGTTACGTGCGACTTCTTTGATGACGCTTGAACTGATGAACTGGTACTTGGCGCTTGTCATCAGGCACACAAGTTCGATGTCCGGGGCAAGTTTGTGATTCATGAGGGCCATCTCGAATTCCCTCTCGAAGTCAGAGTTGGCGCGCAGGCCACGAATCATTACGTCGGCCTTAATCCTGTGGATGAAGTCCACCACGAGTCCCGAGAAGGCCATCACCGACACGTTGGGCATGGCCTTCACGGCGGTCTTCGCGAGTGAGACACGCTCCTCAACGCTGAACAGAAGGTTCTTTTCAGGCCGATCATAGACGGCTACCACAACCGATCCGAACAGGGCCGCCGTCCGCTCGGCGATGTCCATGTGCCCGTTGGTGATGGGGTCAAATGAACCGGGATACACGGCGATGGTCATCCTATTGCTCCTCTCGTTGATAGATGAAGATATGTGAATCGCCGTAGCGGCGCTTCTTGAGCATGGCGATAGTCCCGTAGTTGTCGGCCAGCGGATGCCGGTCTCCATGACTCACGACCAGCAGCGCTCCGGGTGACAGTAGAGAACTGGAGGCGAGTTGGGCCAGCAGAGTGCCGGTGGAGGGGGCGTCGTACGGTGGGTCGAGGAAGACCACGTCATACCGGCGCTCCAGGGCTTCGGAAGCCCTGTGGGCGGACATGCAATGGACGGCTGCGTGGTCCGACAAGTGCGTTCTCTCCAGGTTCTGCTTGATAACTGTACAACACTCCGGATTGTTGTCTACGAAATCGGCCCACGAGGCTCCCCGGCTCAGCGCCTCGATGCCAAGGGCGCCGGTGCCGGCAAAGAGATCGAGCACCACGTCACAGGAGCAGTCTGAGTTCTCGAGCATCGAGAAGACCGCCTGCCTCGTCAGGCTGGTGGTTGGCCTCACACTCCGGCTGCGGGGGGCCCTCAGTTCGATGCCACGTGCGCTGCCTCCCTCTATTCGCATGACGGTCCCCGGTGCCGACACGATTGTACAACGTCATTTGTACGTTCATCAACGCCTTTTTGGTGTTTGACTGCCCTACAGGCATCCACTATACTTCGGCGTAAGGTACGAAGGGCGGTCATTCGTATGAGCAGCGGATTTGAAAGGTTCTCAGAAGGCGCTCGCAAAGTCCTGACAAAAGCTCAGGAGGAAGCAAAGCGCCTTGGACATGGCTACATAGACACCGAGCACATTCTGCTCGGCATCGTTGACGAAGAGGGCGGCGTTGCCTCCAAGGTACTCACCAATCTCGGAGTTCCTCTTGCCAAGGTCAGGGCGGCCGTTGAGTTCGTAGTGGGTAAGGGAGAACGCCGTACGACGGGCGAAATCAGCCTTGCTCCGCGCGCCAAGCGCGCTATTGAAGTTGCCGTCGATGAAGCACGGCGCCTCAACTCCAGCTACATAGGAAGCGAGCACCTGTTGCTCGGCTTGCTGGGTGGTAAGGAAGGTGTCGCCTGTAACGTCCTCGAGAATTTCGGTATCACCCTCGAACGTGCCCGCGAAGAGGCGGGTACGGTCATGCGTCACGAGTCGATGCACGCCCGCACCGCCAGCCGCGCCGCCACCAAGACACCCACTCTGGATCAGCTTGGTACTGACCACA
>Ga0351960_1051_pt1 | contig 23742 bp, 9 predicted proteins | sample TotcelT113001M14_FD_205808 | JGI IMG/M metagenome (GOLD analysis project Ga0351960, IMG submission 205808) | Enriched cells from coal bed in the Powder River Basin, Montana, United States - Total cells T11 rep3 HSBNCT.T11.300.1.M14 ... | reverse complement strand
CAAGCTTGGTGGCCAGTACGTATTCCTGGAAGTTATCGTGGTACATGATATAGGCAAGGCGAACTTGAGAAAGGATGGCTATGGACTCCGCCAACCTATTCATTTTCACTAAATCTTTGTGTTTATAGCCGGATTTGACATCATATATTCTTTGAGGCAGAGCGAACAAATTATAACTAGCCCTGGCACCGGCAGCCAGCCAATGTTTATAGGTCAGATAGGAATTCGCATCATAATAATCGCCTGCGAACAGTTCGATGCCTGGGATCATTTGCAAGAAAGCGCTGCGTACTTCATCTTCGACGATTTTTGATTCTATATCCCTGCTATAGAGCTCTGGTCTGTTTTGCAAAGCCACCCTCTCCAGCTCCAATATGTCAGCCAATACGATTTCGCGGATGGGTGCCTTTTCTTCGATCAATTCCATGCGTACGTAGGCGGGTAGCCCAGTTTTCAGGATCAACTCCGAAATAGCGCTATCATATTCTTTTTGGAAGGTTTTCATCTGAATTTCGAGGGTCAATAAATTGATTTCGGTAGCATATCCCTTGACTTTGGAAATCAGATGCTCATCGATTTGCGCTTGGATTTTTTTTTGCTGTTCAGCAACTAACTCTACGATATCCTTGCCCTCTTCGATGGCTTTTTTGTAAGCAATGGCTTTCCAAAAGCTTTTGGTAATCTCTAAGACAAGATTTTGACGGATCTTTTCATACTCAAGCTGCATCATTCTATAGCGATTGTTTTCTTGACGCGCCTTGTAGTAGGAAAGGCCGAAATCCAATAAATTCCATATGATATTTACATCGTAGCGGTCTACATGCTGATCGCTAGAAATGCTTGGAGGGGCAGGAGGCACAGTCGGATCGACAGATTTTGAAGACACAATTAGCGGCTTGTTCCGTCCGCTTAGTTCCCCATTGGCTATTAGCTGAGGGAGCATTCTCAATTGGTCGCTCATGGCTGATTCATATTTGACCGCGATTTCTCTTTTTTTCACAAGCAGATCGAGATTTCTTTTGAGAGCAATCCGGATGATATCATCCAAATTCAAGCGGTAGACCTCTGAATCAACACTTTCATAAATTGTTTTTACATCTTTTCTGGCGTTATAAAGACGTTGGTCTTCTATATTCAATCTGTTTCTAGCACACCCAAAACACAGGAGAAAGATAAATAAAAACAACACATTCGGTGTATTTTTTGACATGTAGAATCCGGTCTTAAAAGAGTCGCAGAAAGTCCTGAGAATAAAAGTACTTGTATAGGAAAATACGCTTTATCTGTCAAAAATAAAATCTAAATATAGCTATGAATGCTCTTTTTAAAAATAGATCCCCCTGCGATGGGGCGGGGTTCGAATTCTTCCAGGCTTCCCGAAGTATATTTTCCTTGTAGTGAAATAAGGATCCTAGGTATAGCATCATAAAAAAACCGGGTGCATCATCATATAATTCCTTAAACATAAGGACTGCACTAATCAGATGCCGCTGCTCGTCGAAGAAAACACACCCCTACCCAGTTTCCGGATGGATTTAAAGGAATATCCCGGGCCCGACGAAAAGGATGGGTCTCCGACATTTACTCTATTTGATCCATTCAAAGGGCAATATTATAAGATTTCGTGGGAACAAGCCTTAATTCTCCACAATTACCGGAATGGAATGACCGCCAATGAATTAATTCAAGCTATCGAATCAAAAGCGCCGATTAAAGTTCAGATGGATGACATTAAGAATTTCTTTGAAGATGCCTACCGCTTCAATTTTTTGAATATACCCAAGCCTTCCGAGCATCTGAAAAATGAAGCTGTTGCAACGGAACTGTCCTGGCTTCAATGGTTTTTATATAGCTACCTCTATTTTAGAGTACCGGTGCTGAAACCGGATGCATTTTTGACACGAACCCTGCCTTATGTTAAACCTCTGGCTTCATCCCTTGCCCTTATGATCTATGGCCTGATCAGTCTTGTTGGTTTGATCATGTTATTTACTAGAATCGAAGAATTTCTCCATACCTATACATACTTTTTCAGTATCCAAGGGGCTTTTTGGTATCTTATAGGGATATCCTGTGTGAAATTCGTCCATGAATTCGCCCATGCTTATACAGCCAATTATTATAAACTGCATATAGCCAATATGGGGGTTGCGTTCATTGTCATGTGGCCGGTGCTTTATACGGACGCCACTGATGCCTGGAGACTATCGAACCGGCTTCACCGACTGTATATATCCCTGGCTGGAGTCAGTGCAGAATTAGTTTTAGGAGGAATATGCCTTTTCATCTGGGGAATATCCTCTCCGGGGATTCTGCAAAGCATGTGTTTTGTAATTTCTTCCATCACTTTGATTTCGTCGTTAATTATTAATTTGAATCCTGCGCTGCGCTATGACGGCTATTTTCTTCTTTGCGATATCTGGGGGATCGATAACTTACAAGCACGCGCATTCAACATGACTAGGTGGTGGCTAAGAAAAAAACTCTGGGGATTGGACCTTCCAATTCCGGAAGAAGGGTTTAGCCAAAAAACGATCAATTGGTTGATTATTTATACTTTCTATACTTGGGCTTACCGTTTGACCCTTTATCTATCTATTGCTTTATTTGTGTACTTTCTCTTTACAAAAACATTAGGGATCGCCTTGCTCATTGCCGAGATCGCGGTGTTCATTGTATGGCCAATAGCTTCTGAAATCAAGGAACTTATGCGTTTACAAAGCCATTTCCACAAAAATCCAAACCTGTTTATTTCGCTGACTGTTCTCTCCGTCCTTTTCCTATGGCTGATCATTCCACTGCCTCATTCGGAAAGGTTTATTGCCATTACAGCACCTACGGAGGAGCAGATTGTTTATATACCCCAGGAATCCCAAATCCAACAAATTTTTGTTAAAAGAGGAAGCCAAGTCAAAAAAGGGGACGTGCTTTTACAGCTGGCCTCTGAAAAGCTGAATAACGACCTGGCCGTATTGAAAATTCAAAGATCCATTTTGGAAAGACAAATCTATCAAATAGGTTTAGATAAAAAATACGACACCTACTTGGAGACAAAAAAGCAGGAATTGAATTCAGTGGTCAGTCAATTGGAGACCATAGAAGAACAGCAAAAACGTCTGACTGTATTGGCGCAGATCGATGGCGAGCTATATGCTTGGAATGAGCGGTTAAGGAAAAATTTGTATGTGAAAAGAGAGGAATTCGTTGGAAAAATTGCTCCTCAGTCAGTGAAAATCGTGGCCTTTGTTGCTGAAGATATGCTTTATAGTTTGCAAGCTGGACAAGCAGCTAAATTCATTGCGAAAAATACCTATAATACCTACCTAGCGCGCATTTTGCAGGTCAGCCATGTAAGTGCCAATATCCTTCGTTATCCAAGTCTTGCCTCGGTAAACGGCGGCCCTCTCCCTGTTGTTGAACTGGCTCAAAAGAAAGAACATGAATCGTTAGAGCTGGTGGAAAGCTATTTCATCGTCGAAGCAGAAATCACAACGGAAAATAAGGAAGCAACCCCACTTTCTTATGGTCAACAAGGGTGGTTGGAAGTCAAAGGGCCTTGGCAGTCTTATCTTTCCCGTTTTGTTAATTATGTCATCCGGGTGGTATGGAGAGAAAGCGGTTTTTAAGCAGCACAATGATCATCTCGGAGCTTCAATAGCTTTGACGAGAACAGGATCGGTTGTCATTTCCCTATACGTAATATCTGAGCTGACAGCCGGCAATGTGTTGATCTGGTATTCTTCTCCTCCAATGACTTTGCCGTCGGTTGTTAAATAACCGCCAGAACCTCCTTTCCCGACAATAATGACTTCTTGCGGAATATTCCAGTTTGCAGGAGTAAATTCGACCCACGAAGTGGAAGGCATACCTAATTCTCGATTGCTCGTACTTAGGTGTATAATCACATTGGCCGTCGGCTGTTTGCTTAAAACAATGGGCAATACTAAATTTCCACCTTCTGCCCAGGTAGTAGGCTGAGAAAGAGTAGTGACCGGTTTCATAATAATTTTAGCCATTGGCAGCTGAGCGGAAGCACCTGCACTTCCCATGCTTAAAATACTCGAATAGCTTACATCAGTGAACATAACAGCCACCGACATCGCAAACCCTCCGGCTTTGATAGGCTTTTCTTCCATATGGACTTTTGTCAAATTCAAGTCATGCATCATATATTTTTCCGCCATTGTGCCGGTCTCTTGTGTTTTTTGAGCTTCAGATTGTATGTTGAATGGCAAACTGAAGAGGCTCAAATGTTCCCCGGCAGGTCTGGCATAATTGCTCAAAGAGAAGGCTGAAAAATTTGATTCATTGGCCTTTCCTTCTGTAGAGGCCTCCTTAATAGCATGGAGATTACCTTCCGATAATGTCGGCGCAGCCGCTTGGGCTGCAGCAGATGACGTTTTGACAGGTGCGGTGTCTTTGACAGCTTCAATTGCATTTGTCGCGTTGGAAATTGCGACGGGCGGGGTGACGAGTACGGCATTGCCCGATTGGCCTATATGCACCATAAATGTTTGTTGGCTTGTGTCGATCCCTCTCAGGGCTACGCCACCATCATCATGAGCTGTAACTGTGACGACTGCATCTCCGAAGACATTAGGCTTGAGGACATAGGACAAATTACCTTGTGCATCAAGAGAGGGTAGAACGAGGAACAAGCCTGGATTATTCGTCGTTATGCTGAAGTTGACGGATTGCCATGCTTCATCGGCAGGGCCAGAACTGATGTTAGAGGCCCAATGCGGCATATATACCGATTCGTCAGCCGATACTGCTAAGAAGGTTTGATCGCCTCCATTTGTGAAGGTAGGCGCATCATTTACAGGGGTTGAATTGATGTTAAATGTTACAGGCACACTGGTATCCACTCCGCCATTTGTAGTTCCTCCGCTATCGTGAATGCTTACGCTGACCAAGGCATCTCCATTTTGATTAGGAGCCAGGGTATAATGCAATTTTCCGTCTGAACTAATCCATGGCTGTTCACTAAATAAGCCGGGATTATTATTTGTCACAATGAAGTCCATTGTTTGGCCGGCTTCATTCGTTGCTCCAGCGTTCATTTGGGCAGCCCAAGCAACCGGAGGGGAGGGAGAATCTTCCAAAACAATAAATTCTCTTCCCATTGAGAAGGTGGGGATGTCGTTAACAGGAAGTACGTTAATGACAAACGTTTGCGTGGCTCCGACATTGATCCCGCCATTTAAGGTTCCTCCATCGTCGCGTATTTGGACGGTTATGGTTGCCGTGCCAAATGCATTCGGCGCAGGATCGAAATTCAGCTGGCCATTATAATCGACGAATGGCTGTCCAACCGAAGTGAATAGAGAAGGATTATTATTGGTGGTTGTGTAAATCACACTTTGTTCAAGAGATTCAAAAGGCCCCGGTGTCACATTTGTCGCCCATCCATTAAATTCTATATAGCCCCTGTCCTCTAGTACAGTGATATCCGATCCTTTCGTAAAACTCGGTGCATCGTTCACATTTTGGACGTTGATATCAAAGTTTTCTACTTGGCCGATGTTAATATTGTCTCCACCCGTAGCACCATTATCTTGGATTTGCAGGAAAATAGTAGCAAATCCGTAACGATCGGGAGCAAGAGTATAGGTTAAAGTCCCATTGGAATCTACAGAAGGGAGAACGCTGAATAACGAATCGTTAGTTGTTTGTATATTGACAAAACTGAACGTTTGCCAAGTCTCCAAGGGAGATCCTGGATTGATATTTTTTGCCCAATTCGCGACTGTATGGGTTCCGGATCCTTCCAACACATTTTGGTTAGCGCCTACTGTAAAGCTCGGTTCTTCGTTGTCCCGCACAACATGGATGATGAACGTGTAAGAAGTGGAATCCACTCCCCCATTATCAGTGCCACCCGTATCTTGAATAAAGAGCGTTACTGTAGAATTCCCAAGGGCATCATCTCCGGGTCTGACATATAAACTTCCATCCGAATCGAAGTAAAATTGGTCAAACAGGTCGGGATTATCAAGATTAAAAGAAGTCAGCAAGAATTGGAACGGCTCATTGGAAGGTCCACCGGTAAGTGTCGCCCAATTCATCAAGCTATTGAGGCCGCTATTTTCAACAATATACAGTTCAGTCGGTGCTGTAATAGTTGGGGGCTGGTTGACAAAGAGTACTTCTATGTTAAATGTTTGAGGCGGGCTAGTATCAACCCCGCCGCCATCAGTCCCTCCATTATCATGGATCTGAACTGTAACCGTGGCATTGCCATACTGATTGGGAGCCAATGTATAGGTCAGGTGTCCATTGGCATCGATGCTAGGCAAGACACTGAACAAGGCATCATTATTCGTCGAAACAATAAAGTCGACTGCTTGAACGGATTCCTGAGACGCCCCTACATTAATATTGGTGGCCCAATTATCCACTACAACGGCGCCTGCATTCTCTAAAACGGTTTGATCAGGCCCTGCTGTGAAAGTAGGGACATGGTTGACACTATCCGGCAAGGCTGTGATATGGAAAGTATCGACAAACGTGTCGATCCCATTATTGGCCGTTCCTCCATTATCTTGAAGGGTGACGGTCACCAGAGCAGTTCCTATGGCATGATCCGCCATTGTATAATGTAAAGAGCCATCGAGATCTAAGTACGGTTGTACAGAAAACAGGTCCGGATTATCGTTAGTCATAGAGATCGTCACGGTTTGGTCCGTTTCGTTATCAGCTCCGGCTGTAATCGGTAAAGCCCAGTTTGGTATATCAACAGGTCCGACATCATTTGGAAGAGTAATATCGGGGCCTTTAACAAAATCAGGAGCATCATTAACAGGAGTGATGTCAATTACAAACTCTTGTGTATTTAGACCTGAAGCATCAAGTTGAAAGATGAAAAGGCTGATGGGACCATTCGCATCATTTCCGGACAACGTGTAACTTAATGTGCCTGTATCAGGATCAATCGAAGGAAGCTGGCTGAAGGCAGCATCGTTGCTTGTCCCGCTCACTTCCAAGTGGTGCAAATTCGGAGAACCCCAAATGATCGTAGCCCAATCCGGAATGACATAGCTGCCGCTATCTTCCAGCACTGTTTGTTGCGCCCCAGGCAGCACACCCGGTACACTAATCGTATTGATAGTAAAAGTTTGCTCTGGCCCACGATAATCGCCGCCAGCAAAATCCTCAAGATGGAATGTTATGACCGCGGATAATGGGAAATTCACAATGGCCTCAGGGTCGAAAGTCAAAGTGCCGCTTGGGCTTATAAAAGGTTCTACTGCAAACATGCTTGGTACAGAGATACTATCGATGACAAAATACACAGCTTGGCCGCTTTCATCCGGAGGGCCTCCACTGATGTTTGTTGCCCAATTCTGAATAGTTACTAAACCACTGGTATTCAAGACCCAAACATCAGGCCCCTTTGTAAATACAGGAGGATCATTAACAGGCGCAACATTAATGGTAAAGTTCTGAGGGAGACCCAGGTCAGAAGTTCCACCAGGAAGCGTCCCCCCATTATCATGAATTTGTACTGTGACTGTTGCCGTACCGTTGGCATCTGGAGCTAGGGCATAAGTCAAGCGGCCTGTTGCATCAATGCTCGGAAGGACACTGAATAAAGCATTATTGTTCGTAGAAACGATAAAGTCTACAGTTTGATCGGACTCATTTGCTGGTCCAGTGGTTATATTTGTCGCCCAATTATCAATTACGAACAGCCCGCCATCTTCTGAGACATACTGGTCCGCTCCGACAGTAAAGCTAGGCGGATGATTTGCATCGGACGGCAATGCACCGATGTGAAAGGTTTCAACGGTCGTGTCAACACCGCCATTGTCCGTGCCTCCATTATCATGCAAAGTCAGAGTAACAAGGGCAGTGTCTACGGCATTGTCAGCCAACGTATAATGCAATGTTCCATCAAGGCCCACATAGGGTTGCACAGTGAAAAGATCGGGATTGTCATTGCCGATTGTCACAGTCAATGATTGAGTGGATTCATTGGCCCCGGCAGTCATCGAACTTCCCCAGTAAGGAATGGATATTGGATTCAGATCATTGGGCCAAACAATGTCGGCCCCCTTTACAAACACCGGGGCATCGTTTACGGATGTGATGTTGATGTTAAAATTGTGCAGATCTGACACTCCGACAGTATCCCTTTGATAAACGCCTACGCCGACTTGACCATATGCATCCGGAGCCAGGGTATAAGTCAAGGTGCCTGTGTCCGGATCGATGAACGGACGTTGCGTGAAAGCAGCTTCATTAGTTGTAAAAATAAAAAAGTCGTGGAGATCAGGAGAATCCCATACCATGTTCGTCGCCCAATTCATTGCTGTGTGCGCACCGCTATCCTCTATCACATTCTGATCAGCTCCTGACGTAAAACCAATGTTCACCCCAAAGATAGGCAAGACATGGTCCCATTGCGAAATGGCCGAAGATTGAAAATATACATCACCGGCATTCAGGTTCGTCGGCGATTCTAATGTCCAATCACCGCCTAACTGCGAGTTCCCAGTAAGATCAGTCGATCCAAACACGGTAATATGTGATCCATTGCCGTTGATCATATCTTGTAGATTGGTCAACAATTCGTGTCCCTGCATGCCAAAAGCAATTCCACAACCAAATAAGTCGACATGTCCGTTAGATTGTAAAAAAGTCCCTAGGTTGTGAAAAAATTGATTAGCTTCTGCATTTTGATCAGGCTGCAGTGAATTATACAAAACGAGATCTGCATCGGTAATTTGAAATTTGCCTGGAGCACCCTCGGTGACAAATCCTATACTTTCGACTTTGTTAGTTCCAATGGCAGTTGCAATCTCATGAGTTAAATCGTTAAGCGTTGCTTTTTTTGAATCATAACTGATGACAAGAACATTATCTTTTGCCGCATGGGCAAAAACTGCCGCATCAGGAACTGTAGATGATACGAGCAACACATGGTCTATCGGGTGCCCCGCTCCTGCAGTTGAAGCTACAGCAGTTGCTGCATCATGCGCAATTGCGGCGTCAAGCAAGATCCGTTCCTCTAGTTGAATTATTTTGTTTTTTTTCATAAAAATACCACCACAAGTCAGTTATACATAACATGTTTTCATGATTTTTATAATCGCACTAATATTCCTAATATTCATTATAAACATCTTACAGATTAAAATACAAAATATATACTTTTTGTTAACTATCCTGCTTTTTTTTATTTATTATTGTTTTGATAAAAAAAATTATAAAAACATAAGTTGCTTATGAATTTTTATGCGAGATTCGTGCCCATCCTATTGGAAATAAATTTAAAAAAGTTTTATAAACATTGCATGCACCCAAGAAAAATTCACTAGAAGAAACTTATACTCATGAAGGATGATACGCCATGTTCTATACTGTCTGCTTAGCTATTGAAAAATCTATGAAACGGATGATGTGTCTGACACTATGCTTCATCGCTCTGCAAGGAATACTAGCTGCCCATAGCTATTATGTCTCCCTTACTGGAAATGATCTCAATCCGGGATCTTTCAAAAAACCTTGGAGAACAATCCAACATGCGGCAGATTTTGCCAAACCCGGATCGACGGTTTATGTGAGGGAAGGGGTTTACTTTGAAAAAGTAATTATCCGTGTAGAAGGAACCCCATGCAAAGGGTACATCACATTTCGTAACTACCCAAAGGAACATGCGATCATTTCCGGAGAGGGAGTTCCACCCCCGGACCCTGAAGCTTCAGGTGATAACATCATCTATATCGAGGATAAAAATTTCATCAAGATCATCGGATTCGAAATTCGAGATTTGACAGTTGTGGATGGGTCGGGAATTCGCCTTTTCGGAGGGAATAGCCATATACAACTGCTCAATAATACCATACATAATATTCGGGGAGGCGGGGAAGAAGGAGGGGCTATGGGAATTACGATCTATGGATCTGATGACAATAAATCCATAAATAACCTTATTATAGCCGGGAATGAGATTTATGATTGTGATCCGGCCTTCAGTGAGGCTTTGACATTGAATGGAAACGTTGAGAAATTCTTAGTCGAGAACAACATCGTCCATGATGTCAACAACATCGGCATCGACTTTATCGGAGGAGAAACATGGCTGAGCAATAAACGGACGAGAAACGGGATATGCCGGGGCAATACAGTCTATCGGGCTCGTTCGAGTTACGGTGGTGGATTCGCTGCGGGTATCTATGTCGACGGCGGATACAACATTGTACTCTCGAAAAACGAAGTCTATGAATGCGACCTCGGGATTGAAGTAGGCGCCGAAAATCCGGGCATCATCGCATCGCATGTGACGGTTGATGGCAATTATGTCCATCACAATGATAAAGTTGGAATCGTTTTTGGTGGATACGATGTTTCCGTTGGCAGGGTGAAATACTGTACTTTCTCGCATAATGTTTTGACAGAAAACGATACCTTGAATACAGGAAACGGGGAATTCTGGATCCAGTATGCCAGCAATAATGCGATCAAATTCAATACAATTACTCCAACAGCACAGATGATTGTGGTAAATTCCGATTTAGGAAGTGTAGATAACACGATGAATTTTGATACTTATCGATTGAGTCAAGTCAATGATTTGATTTTTATTTGGGAGGGGGACACGTATGTGGGACTATCGGATTTCCAATTTAATACAGGTCAAGAGGTTGACGCCATCATTGTGCCATGATGGCGGTCTAAAACTTGGTATTTCACAAAATTAATACCTTACAGAGAGTTGGTTCGCCTCACTCTAATCCTATCTACATATGTATCTACGCACCGCTCAGAGGTGCGTAGATACATATGTAGAGGGATAAGCATTGAAGGGTTCTTCTTTTAGTCATAGTTATAATAACCGTTGACTGCTCAAAGTGAACAATTTCCGTAAACTTTTTATTTTGTGAAATATGAGTTTGAACATAGCCAGTTTTTTTGTACGTCCTTAAAAAGTCATGGCAACGGAAATAAGGTAGCAAGGCCGTCCCGGCCTTGAATCCAGATCGGGGCTATTTGGTTGTTATACCTCGCGAGGTATAATAGTCAAGGCCGGGACGGTCTTGCTACCTTATGGCTGCAGCCATACCTTTTTGAGGACATACTTTTTTTTCAATTCTCCGGAGGGAATCGCTAAGTTCCAATTCTTTATAAAAACAATATTTATAGTTCTCTGTAAAACAAAAATAAAGGTATGTTTTCATGAGTAATTTTATAAATACGCGATATACGAGGCTTTGTAATAATTACCTTATTTGGTAAATATGAATTTAACTCACCGAATAGTCTATAAAGGGAACCTGGATTTTGTCTAAACGCCTTGGAGATTCAGCATTCCATGACATCTTTACCCAAAAAAACGCATATTGATTCCTATCGTCTTCGAAGCACAATTGCAGAAAGTCGATCTACTGTGATTTATGACGCTGTCCGGGAAACGGATGAACAAGAAGTTATCATTAAACAAATGGATGCAGGTGCACCTAAAGTCCAAACAACTTATCAGTTGAGAAATGAATATGAAATTTTATCAAAAATTAATTCTCATAGAGTAATTAAAGTTTTAGAATTTGCATCCGAAAACAATCAACCTTACTTAGTATTTGAATATTGGAAGGGAAAAGACCTAACTTCAGTTATTAACAATCCTGAAATCGATATAGCAGCTAAGCTAAAATTGGCTATCCTAATTGCTCAAACAGTAGGAGAAATCCACCAATGCAATGTCATTCATCGGGATATCAAACCCGATAATATTTTGACCAACGCGGATGAGGACGACATCAAGATTGTCGATTTTGGCATCGCCAGCTTGGTATCCCGTGAGATGCAACAGCTCTTCCTGAATCTGGATGTATTGGAAGGATCTATCTCCTACATTTCACCGGAACAGTCGGGACGGATGAACAGAGCGGTCGATTATCGCACCGATATTTATTCATTGGGTGTCACCTTATACGAGTTGTTTACAAAAAAACTTCCTTTTATTGGCACGAATCCGAAAGAGGTCATTTATAAACACATAGCAGTCAGTCCACAGCCTCCCATAGAAATCAATCATGAGCTTCCTGAAGCACTTTCGGAAGTCTTGATGAAATGCTTGGAGAAAAATGCCGAAGACCGCTATCAAAGTGCTTTCGGCTTAAAAAATGATCTCGAAAGTATTTATAAACAATATCTCCTTAATGCAAAGATCGAACATTTCATACCAGGGGCTCAAGACGTATATGATCATTTCCAGATTACCCAAAAACTATACGGCAGGGAAAAAGAAATAAAAGCCTTACATCAAATCTTCACCGACATTTGCAATGGTCCATTGCAAATTATCCTTTTAAAAGGTTATGCCGGGATAGGAAAAACAAGTGTTGTAAGGGAATTATATAAATCCATCATCGCGCATAAAGGATACTATGCAGAAGGGAAATTTGAACTGCTCAAAAAAGGGGATCAATATTTTGCGTTGATCCAAGCTTTACAGCAACTCGTTTTCCAAGTTCTAGCCGAGTCGAAAGATCAATTCACATTGACACAGGAGAGAATCCTCAATTTATTAGGAACCCAAGGCCAACTGCTTATTGAGCTCGTACCGGACATTAAACTGATTATAGGGCCGCAACCCCAGCTTCCAGAACTGAGTCCTAGTGAATCAGAAGTTCGCTTTCAACATACATTAAGCTGTTTTCTTGATGCATTTTGCGGAAGGGACCAACCCCTTGTCATCTTTTTAGATGATCTACAATGGATCGATGAATCTTCCCTGAAATTCCTGGAATTTTACACCAGCGATACGAATCGCCACAATGTCTTGTTTATCGGGGCTTATCGAGATAATGAAGTCGACGCCCTCCATCCGCTTATACGATCTCTTAAAGAAACAAAAGAAGCAGGCGTGCCGATAGACTTCATTGAACTGGCCCCTCTCCTGACCAGTTCGGTAAAAGATTTGATACATGATTCATTTCGGATGCGTACAAAGGCATCGGAAACCTTGTCCAGTGAAGTATATGCCAAGACGAAAGGGAATCCCTTTTTTACGGTTCAATTTCTCAAATCATTGTATGTAAATAATCTGCTGAATTTCAATCCCGTGGAGCAGGAATGGGAAAGCGATAATGAAAAAATCGAAGAACTGCCCGTCACGGAGAACGTCGCCGATTTCCTCATGCAGAAATTGCGGAGACTGCCGCAGAATACACAAATGGCCTTGCAAACCGGAGCGGCAGTAGGAAGCCATTTCATGTTGCAAACACTAGCAGAGGTGCATCAAACGCCTCCCGATAAAATCTTGCAGGACCTGGAAGAAGCGCGCAGAGAAGAATTGATCGTTATGCATTTGAATGCCGGTTTGCACACAGACACCGTAGAATTCATTTTCCAGCATGACCGCATACAGAGCGCTGCCTATGATCTCATTGAGACGTCAGCCAGGCCTAGTTTGCATTATCGCATAGGAAATGCCTTATTGAACCTCGCCGGACAAAAAAGAGAAGAAAATATCATAGAAATCGTGACACAGTTAAACTATGGTTTGCAAACGATAACAAATAAACAAGAAAGAATTAAAATCGCAGCCTTGAATTTGGAAGCAGGCCGCAAGGCGAGATTGGTGGCAGCCTATCCGACAGGTCTAAGCTATTTAAAAGCAGGATTAGATTTATTAGGAAAGACAGGTTGGGATACCGATTATAAGCTCTATGTAGCCTTGAATGAAAACCTGCTGGCCTGCCTGCAGATGAGCGGAGCGAGGAACGAAGTAAAAACGACAATCCAGCAAGTGCTGCCTCATTTAAAGCACAGGAATGATAAAGTACAAGTTTACCTGGGGCAATTGGCCTCTTTGATCCAGGAAGGAAGATTAGAAGAAGCATTGCAGACCTGCCTGACAGCCCTGAGCCTCTATGATATCCGCATAGATGCCGAACCTTCGAAACTGAAGACCATTTCCTTGCTTTTTTGGATGTTGCTGAATTTCAAGATCAAAGGCACCGGTTATATCGCCAAATTGCCGAAAGTAGCAAGGCAGGACACCGCCCTCATTGGCGAGATTTATGAGAATACAGCGAAAGTATCCTTCACTCGGGGAGATGGGAAGTTAACATTCTACGTGTGCTATCTCAATGCTAAACGGTTGCTGAAAGAAGGCAACTATGAATATGCCTCTTCATTAATTGCAATGCTAGGCGCAATCATTGCCCATCCTCCCTTCAGCATGACGAAACTGGGCATCGAATGCGGCATGATCAGTCAAGCCCTTGCAAAATGTCATCCTCATACAAGAGGAGCTGCGGATTGGGCCTATTATTGGTCAGCTTTAATCCTGCCATTATCTTCTCATCAGAAAGCTTGCGAAAATCCTTTAAGGGATGCTTATAAAGAACTGATCAAAGCAGGCAGCATTTACAATGCCGGAATGTGCCAATTGTCAATCCTATTGACTATGTTAAAAAGTGGAGATTCCGTGGATGTTCTGATCAAGGAATCGGAGCTATATCTTTATAATGTGCTATCTACGTACAAAGATCCTGTATATCTATCCAGAGCCTTTCCCTTGCATGAATTTTTTCTACGCCTGAAAGGCGCATATTCAGAACATTGGAAAGATGTTTGGAAAGAGAAATTCCATCAAGATATTGATAATGTACAGGATTTTGGACAAGACATCAGCGTGTCCTTTATGAGAGCGATCTTTCAACTTTGCCACGCCTATTTGTTGGAGCTACCGCAAAAAAAACTGGAGGCCGCTTGCAAAGAGATCGATGCGTTCAAAGGATCAGTCGCCGCATTCAATCCAGATTGGCCCATAGCCTATTTTTATGAAGCTCTTGCATTTCTTTCTTTGTATGAAAAAACGTCGGATGCCACGAAGTGGAAAGAAGTGGCCAACCTTCAAGGAAAGCTCAAACATTTAGCTTCCCATTCCCCTTCTTACACTCATCAGATCTCCCTTATCGAGGCCGAAAAAGCACGGATACAAAAAAAGTATACCGAAGCGGGGAAATATTATGAAAAAGCCATCAAAGAAGCTGACGAAGGTGGATACATGCAAGATCAGGCCTTGATCTGTAAACTATATGCCATCAATTTTTCCACACAAGGGATGCATAAATTGGCTTCAACCTATATGGGATTAAGCTGCGATCTCTATGCGCAGTGGAAGGCCGATGCCATTTTGCAGATGCTCAACGCGCATTACCCCAAACTAGTTGAACCGGCGAGTTTGTCAAGCACTTCAACGAATCTTGCAGTGACGAATCCAATGGCAACTTCCTTGGCCTCCAATCAGCTTTTCGATATCGAGACACTGATGGAAGGATCGCAAATGCTTTCAAGGGAAATTGTCTTCGACAAGCTGATCAATTCGTTAATGCATATCGTTATGGTGAATGCGGGCGCAAGCCGCGGTTTCCTCATTATGCCGGAAAGTGAAAAACTCATTGTCAAAGCAGAGATCACAAAGACCAAAAGCGAAGCAACCCTGATCGATGTACCTTTAGAAAGCAGGGAACAGGATCTTTCTCTTTCGATTGTTAGCTTTGTTGTACGTACTAAACAACCTTTGTCATTGAATGATGCAATCCATACCGGTAGCTTTACTAAAGATCCTTATGTTTTGGACAAGAAGCCCAAGTCCATTTTATGTTTTCCATTGCTACAGCAGGAACATCTTAAAGGGGTCATTTACTTGGAAAATGAATCGACTAGCAATGCATTCCCTCCCCATCGTGTGAAAGTTTTGAATTTCCTTTCCTCTCAAATGGCCATTTCCATTGAAAATGCTCAATTTTATGCAACCTTGGAGGAAAAAGTCAGAGACCGCACAGCCCAGTTGTCCGAGAAAAATACGCAATTGGTCCAAACACTAGACACATTGAACCAAGTCAAGGACCAACTTATCCAGCAGGAAAAACTTGCCTCCATGGGGATCTTGGCAAAAGGCCTCGCACATGAACTCAAAAATCCTTTGAACTTCATCTTGAATTTTACTCATCTCACAGGAGAGGAGCTCAAGGAAATTGATGAAAATTTGGAAAAAGGGCCTCCAGAAGAACTCAAAGAACATTGCCAACAAGCATTGGAATTAGTCAACAAGGTCTGGGAATATGCCAAAAGAGCGGATAATATCATTAATGCCATGGGAATGTACAGCCGCAGCCTTGATACCAAGGCTGTCAAGCACAGCATTCCAAAAATTATTGAGGAGGCTTTGGAGGTGGTGACAAATGATCCAAGGTACAGCAATGATCCTCTGTTTCATCCGAAAATCGATAAAGTATATGATGCATCAGTCCCAGAGATCACGGTATTTCCTAGAAGCCTGCATCAAGTCTTTGTAAACATCCTCGACAATTCCATGTATTTTTTACAGCAAAAGATCAAAAAAGCACCGGCAGGTTTTGGGCCGCATATCGAGATCAAACTCTCCGTGGAGGAGAATTTCGTGAAAATCGTATTCACGGACAATGGCTCCGGAATCCCTAAAGCAAATCTAGCAAAGGTATTTTCCCCATTTTTCACAACAAAACCCACAGGTGTAGGCACTGGTCTGGGCCTTCTCATCGGATTTGGGATTGTAAAAGGACAGCATGGCGGCCTCATGACAGTCGAATCCGAAGAAAACCTATATACAACTACAACTGTGCAGCTGCCTATAAAATAATTAGCTACTCTACTTTTTTGTTGGGAATAAATTTGTTCAGGATAAATTCCAAATCAATAAATTTAAGAGGTTTATTGATAAAGCCGTCCATACCGCAGCTCATATATTTTTCTTGGTCTCCCGCAAGTGCGTTAGCCGTCAAAGCTATTATGGGAATATGCTTTTTGTCCTGTTCATTCTTGCGGATTTCTATCGTCGTCTGACAGCCATCGAGTATTGGCATTTCGATATCCATGAAAATGATATCATAAGCGAAACGGGTCAGAAAAAGTAATGCTTCCCGGCCATTCTCGGCAACATCCACCTTGCATTTCATCATTTTCAACATAGCAGTCGTTAACTCGGCATTAATGGCATAGTTTTCGACGACAAGTACACGCGCATTGAATTTTGAAAGCTGTTTATCCATCTGGCATCACTATTAGGGTTCATATCATCTTTATTGGACTCTATCAACACCTCAAAATAAATAAAACAAATTTTCAGTTTATGGTTCTACGCGGGTGTTTCGAAACCATAGAAAAACAATCGAAAAGTCAACCACTTCTTGACTGAAATTTATTTTATACCTCTACTGAAAACATAGAACTTTGGGTATCAAATTCGACATGGATGCCGATAGTTTGATTTCCCTGAATGGCTTTATTCAAGAAATGGTAGCAACATGGAATCGATGCCTCAAGAAAATCAACGCAATAAATCCATTTCCCGCTTGCCGCCAAAATTATGGCAACTCCATACTTCTGCTTTGATCGAAACCCTTGTCTTCCTAATCATAGCAACTGCCTTGAATATATTCTTAGGCAAAGGTAATCGTTATCTCGATATTTGTCCGCATCCATTCTGGATAATTGTCCTGCTCATCAATGTACGCTATGGAACCTGGGATGGATTGCTAACAACTTTATTCTGTACAGTATTTTTATATTTTGGCAATCTGCCTCCCCAAACTAATAATGAGACCATCTTTGAATATCAATATAGGCTGGCCATCACACCGGTGCTTTGGCTCATCGCTTCACTGGTTTTAGGTGGGATCAGATCAGCCCTCGACAAAGATTACGAAGACACGAAAAGGGAACTACAAACAACTCGCAAACAGCTGGATACAATCACAAAATCTTATCAAAACCTAAAAAACATCAAAGAAAACCTGGAAACACGTGTAGCCTCGCAACTCAAGACAGCCGCTAGTGCCTATACGAGTTTCAAAACATTGGAATCTTTAAATCCTGCCTTGATCTTATTGAACCTCAGCTCAATAGTGCTCCCCATTTTGAATCCAAAGAAATTTTCCATTTGGAGCAACGGAGAATATGGATTCGAGCCTGCTACTTCACATGGATGGGAAGAGAATGACACCTTTGCCCGAAGGTTCCCAATACAGCACCCGCTCTATCAACAGATGATGAAAGAGAAGCATGTCATTAGCACGATTCATGCATCGGATGAACAAGTTTTAGGCAAGGAAGGCATTTTGGCAGCCCCGTTGATTGATCCCGAAACAGGCGAAATTTTTGGCATGCTGAAAATCGAAGACATCGATTTTGTGGACCTCAATATCGGAAATCTATGGGCTTTTAAAAATGTCTGCGAGTCAATCGGATATGCATATGCCAATGCACGCAGATTCAACAAAATGGAAGGAAATACGATCTACAGCAGAAATCCTTTGCTGCTTTCACCCCCTCTATACATATTTCTGGAAACATATTTGAAACAGCTTGCATCAAAAGCGGGCTTTCCACTGACATTACTTGCTTTGAAGCCCGCAGGGGACATCGAAGCTGAGTTAGAAAACAGACTCTTGAGTAGTTTCAAAAAGAAACTTCCCGATACAGCTTTGCTATTCAAACATATTGGCCCCCCAGGATCGATCGATATTCTTCTTCCTAATAAGAATAGCCAAGAGGCACAAACCTTAATGCAGAGTCTTTTACAGGAGAAAGAATTTACATACATAAATATTGAAATTACTATTAAAGAAATACTCTCTTCACCGAGACAAAATGAAAAATAACCATATATCTCATTCGACGCAAGCCCCGGAACGAGTCGGTCTATTCCTGCTCATTTCATTCACTGCCTGTGCTGTAGAATCTGGTCTATTGTATTTGACTTTTCTATCCAAAATTCCCCTTCTTCCCTTTATTGCCGTGCACGCCGCTTTGATTTTATTTCTTCTTTCACTCCTCTATTTAGCCAATGCACGCCAGCAAGACACACGTTTCCTCGCACTTGCAGGCTTAATGATCAGTCTTCTAGGCCCATTAGGTGCTTTCATATGCCTCATAATAGGCTTATTGTATTCGATCCTTTCTCGGTATGCATTGCCCATCCCTGAATTTCTTGCGCAACTCTCCCCTGACATCAGAAAAGATGAAAGCACAATTCTTTATGAACGTTTAATTTATGGAATGGAGGATTTCGATTCGAAAGAGAATGCAGTTTCCTTTCAGGATATCATGACGTACGGAAGCGTGCTGCAAAAACTCACGGCTATCGATCGAATGCTTAAACACTACAAGCCATCTTTTGCTTCGATTCTCTTCCATGCATTAAAGGATAAAAGCCATATCGTACGTTCACAAACTGCGGCTTCGATAGCCACATTGGACACTCGGTATTTTGGAAAATATTTGAAATTGAAAGAAAAATTAGAGAAAAGACCTGACGACCCAGAGCTCAATTTGGCCATAGGCAATTATTGTGAAAAATACATTGCTTCCAACATCCTGGAAAAGGACCGTGCGGACAAAATGAAACGAAATGCCATAGCAGCATACGAAACCTATTTATCGAGTTATCCGGACAAACAACATATCCAGATTGCCCTTGGAAGACTCAACCTTTCTAATGGAAATTTGGAAGAGGGAAGATCCTGGCTAGAACCTGTTGTGAAAAACCTTGTTCAAAATCCTCCTTCATATGAAAACGCCGATCAAGAAAACAACCAGCATAAATTGCAACGCGAGGAAGCCTATTCACTTTGGCTAGACCTATTATTTGCCAGAAAAGACTATGACGGTATTCGAACATTTGCAGCCCAACTACTCGCAAATAAAGAAAGCGGAAACGCAAAATACAACAAACTCTATGAAAGTTCTTTGTTATGGGCTAAGGGATATGAAGAGGCATTGGCAGAGGTTGAAGGATGATCAATAAAAAAGCTGATATCTGCCTGGTGCTTGAAGGCACCTATCCTTATATTCGTGGAGGAGTTTCAGCCTGGGTGCATGAACTCATCGTCACCCAACCTCACCTCACGTTCTATTTGCTTTGCATTCTGCCGCCTGAAGCCAGCAAAGCACAAATTAAAGTCCGTTATGAACTGCCTCCCAATGTTGTCGGATTCACTGAGGTTGTCCTCCAAAAACTTCCTACAGGGACGGTGATTCGCTCCAAACAAGAAACTGAAGAATTTTTTGAACGCCTAGAAACATCATTGCTAGCACTTTATAGAAATGCCACTTTGGAAGAATTCAAATCCCACATCGAACTCATCCGATCTGCCAATGCCGAGGTGGGAAAACTTCTACTATTTGATTCGGAAAGAGCATGGAAAATGGTACAGAATATGTACCATATCCTTATGGATGAAACAAGTTTCATTACATTCTATTGGTCATGCAGGATCTTACTGTCGGGGTTTTACTCCATGCTACTGGCCCCAATGCCGGAAGCTTCCCTGTACCACACCATCTGCACCGGGTATGCCGGACTATACATTGCTATGATCCATCTCGTCACAGGCAAGCCTTGCTTGACCACTGAGCATGGCATTTATACAAATGAACGCCATATAGAAATCGCCGTCACCGAATGGCTTGAAGATCTTAAGTCTTTGAATTTCACTATAGATGAAAAAAGTCTGAAAGAAGATCTTAAAGATTATTGGATCAATACCTATGCGCAATACGCAAAATTATGCTATCAAGCCAGCGATAGGATCATTACCTTATTTGAAGGCAATCGAGACCTTCAAATAAAGGATGGCGCTGATCCTAACAAATCCATAGTCATCCGCAATGGCGTCGACATGACACTTTATGAAAATATTGAACGTGTGTCAGGCCGACCCCCAACGGTCGCATTCATCGGAAGAATTGTTCCCGTCAAAGACGTGAAATGTTTCATTCATTCCATCAGTTTACTCAAAAAGAAACTTCCCGAAGTTCGCGCCTTCATCATTGGTCCTTCAGATGAAGATAAGGAATACTATTATGAATGCTGCGATTTGATCGCTAGCAGTCAATTGGAAGAAACGATCATCATGACAGGCCCCGTAAAGGTGATCGATTATTTGAGCCAAATCGATGTCATTACTTTGACAAGCTTAAGCGAAGCACAACCGCTTGTTCTTTTGGAAGCAGGGGCTGCTGGAATACCTTGCGTGGCAACAAATGTGGGTTGCTGTGCTGAGATCATCTATGGAACACCTGACGAAGAGCCAAACCTCGGTCCTGCCGGCTTTTTGACAGAACTCGCGACTCCTCAATCTACTGCAGACCATCTCTACTATCTGTTAGCTGATAAATTCTTTTATGACCGCTGCAGTAAAACAATCAAGGAACGGGTCAGGAAATATTATGATTACGGTAAATGGCGCGAAGCTTATAAAGAACTCTATGATTCGATATTGCCGGCTGGCGAACGTCGATAATTTTACCCCCTAGGAGTTGCCAATGGCCGGGATCGGTTTTATCTTACGCAAATTATCTTCTGAAGACAGCCTGACGGGAACTCTAAAAACATATTTTCACGCCTCCATGGCTACTTCAGGCCCATGGATATTTACTACTGTCGCTTTGGCCATTGTTTATTTGTTCTTCCGCGGGGATGCCTATTATGCGGTCATGGTCGATTTCCAATCGATCATTCTCTATAATTTTTTGATCAGCCTGGCCATGGTTTCGCCAATCTCATTACTGGCATCGCGCTATATCTCTGATGCATTCTACATCAAGGATCTCGATAACATAACGGGAACCCTCGTCGGAGGATTGACTGTCATCATGCTTACCGGACTTCCTATTACGTTGCTGTTGTATTTTTGGTATGCCAATTTCCCCTTCCTCATTTCCTGCTTGGCAATTATGAATTTTATTGTAGTGTCCGGCATTTGGTATCTTTATGCATTCGTCTCTGCATTGACCAATTACAAAGAGGTCACGGCATCTTTTCTGATAGGTTTGATTGTAGGAGCTTTCGCAGGGGTTTATTTGGGGGTTTACTTTTCCTTGGCAGGCTTGCTTATCGGATTCACAATCGGACTTGCGGTAATTCTTGCCGGGCTCATCGCTATTGTGCTTTCCGAATACCCCAAGAAAAATGCACACCCTTTCAAATTTTTTACTTCTATTAAACAGCACTGGGATTTAGCCTTAGGAGCATTTTGTTATAACCTTGGACTGTGGATAGATAAATTTGTCATGTGGAGCGCCCCTGAAGCTATGAAATTACCGAATAATCTGGTCACCTATCCGAATTATGAAATACCCATGTTTTTTGCCTTCCTCACGATCATACCTGGCATGGCCATGTTCCTCCTGTCGATTGAAACCATATTCCATACACTCGTCCGGCGTTTCCATCAAGACATTCAAGGACATGCCACCTTAGAACAGATCGAAGACAATCAACAAGAAATCCTCTATTCCATTAGGAGCACGTCGCGCAATCTTGTATTTTTGCAATCCAGCATTTGTATCATCACCTTATTTTCTGCGCATAAAATTTTTGATTTTTTTGATATCCGCTATATCCAAATGAGCATTTTCCGTTATGGCGTGCTAGGGACAACTTTTCAAGCACTGATGCTATATGTCATTTTTATTTTATGGTATTTCAATAATACTAGAGCAGCATTAGTGATCCAGTTTACCTTCTTGGTCACAAATGCCGCATTCACATATGTAAGTATGAGGATGGGGTTTCCCTATTATGGGATCGGGTATTTTGTTTCGGCCCTCGTCAGCTTCGCCGTCGCCGGTTTGCTGGCCGAAAACTTTTTTAGAAAATTAATCTATTATACGTTCATCCAAAAGCCTTGGCCATTCAAAAGGTTTTTGAGTATATTTTGGCGACGTAGAAGATAAGGGGTCAAAGGGATAATTGGACTCTCTCTCCCACAACAATTAAAGCCTTATCCGCCCAACAATCGGAACAGCTTCCATGCCCGCATTCATAATATTAGCGATCTGCTTCGTCCCCAGAGATATCTCCGGATGAATGACAGCAAAATCTATGATGCTGTCCAGGAATTCATATAAGAACACAGTGTCTTCGATACACAATAGTTCTTCCAAGAAATTCCTCCACTTGTCTGGAGACGAGTCAAAACAATCCACTGCTATTTTAAGGACTTTTTCTAAGCATCTTGCTCTTTCCGGGTCATCTTTTTTCAAGCCCCGTAGTCTATATAGCAGTGCATATAATTTGCTTTCATCGCTTGCCGGTTGTTCACTGATCCGCAAAATCTCATCTTCAGAACCTTTGTTGACAGTAATCAATGTCAGCGCCAAAACCCGTAGAGCAGCATGTTTCTCGCGCTGATTATCAGCCCGTAAAAGATTTTCCACTTCACTACGGGAAATCTGCTGATACTCTTCATATTTCCACAAATCAATGATCGCTTCTGCCCTAACGTCAGGATCAGGATCGTTAATTATGTCGATCTCTAAAAAATCTTTGAAATTCAAGGAAGAATGACGCAGAGCACGTATGCTTGAGATCTTAAACTGAGCATCTTTATCTGTAAAAAATTGCTTAAAAAGTAATAATATGTCTTCCCTGGAACTATGGTCGAATAAAAATTCAATCGCGTGGGCTTTGACAGTCAAAGAATGATCATGAGCAATGAACTCTTTCATTTTTCGTATGAAGTATCTCTCGATGAGGAAATTTTTTGATGTCTTTTTTAATAAGTGGTTGGCAGCAGCTATGGATTCAGACCGTATAACTGGTTCGGGGTTTTTTACAAGCATGGCCAAAGCTCGCAAAAACAATGCATTTCCCAGCCTTTTAATCGTCTCCAGCACTTTAATTTTTGTATCGGTACTTACCCGACCAGAAGAATCTAAAAGAATGCCCAGCAATTTTTT
>Ga0351960_1049_pt1 | contig 23854 bp, 20 predicted proteins | sample TotcelT113001M14_FD_205808 | JGI IMG/M metagenome (GOLD analysis project Ga0351960, IMG submission 205808) | Enriched cells from coal bed in the Powder River Basin, Montana, United States - Total cells T11 rep3 HSBNCT.T11.300.1.M14 ... | reverse complement strand
AGAAAACCTTCGAATTCTATGTCCACGACGCTGCCGCGAACCGCAACAACTCTGCCTGGTTGTTGGTTTTTCATCATTCTTTGTTCGAGCATATCTATCCTTCAGTCTGGAGCAGTATTCCTATTCGAAGACTTCCAGCAATGACTATAGGCTATATTTTATAGAAACTATAAGTTAAACAATCTATGTTATTTTTTTTGTTACATGATATCTTTTATTTAACATATAAATGTTTTTAACCAAATAAGATTTCAAACCCATCATTTTTTCATATTTCCTCGACTTTTTAGAATTTTACTGTCTAGGCATGCGGATCATTTGAAAGTTTAGGTTGGCAATGTTGGCCCAAGAGTCAATATTTTTAATGTTTTCTCTTGAAAAATTTTTTTTGATCAAGTATTGATTCTGTAGGATTTAAAAAAACACATCGAGAGGAACTGGATATGTTAAGGGTATTGGCTGTTTTATTCGGCTTAATAATGATTGCATTGGGAATACTCGGAATAATGCCTGATATGGCTCCTACTGGAAAATTGGGTGGTCTGCTTCCTATAGATCGTATCGGAAGTTATCTTTATCTCGGTACGGGTATCATTTCACTCTTGTCAGGATTAACAAGCAAGATAGCTTCCAAGACAATTTTTATCCTTACCGGTATCGTATATGCCGTTCTAGCGATTATGAGCTTCCATCAAGGATCAGGAAAATTATTCGATCTCCTGGAAATCCATGAGACCGGTAAATACTTTCATATTTTGATTGCTCTCTTTTGTTTGTATTTTGGGATTTTTCTCAAAACCCATTAAGGATTGCATATTAGAAGTGTTTTTCTGTGTTGTTTGAGAACCTAATTTCTTTTTATGGGTGAATATGATCGATCGAAAAAAAGAGTCCTATGACAAACAAATGTTTACTGCGGACTCTTGGCGGGTATTCAGAATAGTTTCAGAATTTGTCGATGGATTCGAGACCATGATGGATATTGGGGCTTCGGTTTCGATTTTTGGTTCTTCCCGCCTAACCAGTGAAAGTCCCTACTATCAAATGGCTGTAGAGGTTTCACAGGAGATTGCAAAAAGAGGTTTTGCTATCATTACGGGAGGGGGTCCCGGGCTTATGGAAGCCGCAAATAAAGGCGCTCAGAATGTGCAGGGCAAGTCTTGTGGATTGGCCATCGATGTCCCTCATGAAACTGGATCAAATGGATTTATCGATCCGAAATACCGGATTAAATTCCGTTATTTCTTTGTTCGAAAAGTGATGTTTATTCGCTATGCTCAAGGGTTTGTATTTCTTCCAGGAGGCCTCGGCACCCTTGATGAGCTTTTTGAAGCCCTTACACTCATTCAAACAAAAAAGATCCATCCTTTTCCGATCTATTTGATGGGAAAGGAATATTGGGCAGGCATGCTTGAATGGTTGGAAAAAGTTTCGGTACCCAACAAATGTCTGACAAGTGAAGATCTTTCTCTCATCCATGTTACAGACGATCCTGAAGTTGTGGCCAATGGTATCGAAAGAAATTACCAGAGTAATAGGTCCATCTACAATTTTTAATGACTAAAAGGGAGAGAGAGGATGCCCCTCTCTCTGAGATAATCTTAAGATGGGTATTCAATCTTAATTTTCGCATTTGCCATGAATATAGGTAGCTGAGTAGGTCACGTTGATTAAAACATTTGGCGTAAATTTTGACCAAAATGCATCGTTGATCCCTATGATGACCGTGTCATTAATGAGCCATTTGCTCATGGCGTAAGCATCTTCGCTAGATATATGCCATCTAGAGCCATCTTCGAGCCATACATAGCGGCCGAGATAATCGATGGCCACAATCCAATGCGTATAGGGACCGTTATAGATAGGTGCAAGGGTCAGGTCTACTTCAACCGATGCGCCTGTATTTTGGTTCACCAGCCGATATTTGTAGCTGGAAAACCAAGCATTATTTTGCGTGATCAAAATTGTGTCGCTAGAGAGCCAATCGAGGGTTTTATACCTATGGCCTGAATACACGCTCCAAACTGAACCGTCTTCTAGCTCTACCGTGTCGCCTGACATGCCGATGCCCACCGCACGATGAAAGGCTCCTGAATGCGAGGTCCAATAGTCAGCAACCGAGGCCTTTGTCCCTATCTTACCAGCTATGGATGCTTGTTTGTCAAAAAGAGCATCTTTGTTATCCGGATTTTGTTTTTCTTGTTCGGCAGCTTTAGCGGCTCGTTGCTCTTGTATGGCCAAGTATTCGCTTTGCGGCATGATTCTTTCTGACAAGGCTACATGTTTTTTTGGGGCTTCTTCTAAGGCTGCGGCCGGAGAAGACAAGCTCAATAATCCGCATAATGGGACAAGTAGGAATGCACGATAGTTTCTCATAGATGTTCCTTTGTGAAAACAATATTTTCAATGGTTTCGTTTCAGACAACTACAGATATTATACTCTCTGTTTTTGTTCTAATAGATATAATACATACCTGAGAGAAATTAAGACAGTATAAAGAGATCGTGAACATTTTGCGAAGTTATACCTCGAGCAATCCAAGCACGTTCTCAAAAAGTTATGGCGACGGAAATAAGGTAGCAAGGCCGCCCCGGCCTTGAATCCAGATCGGGACGATCTGGTTACCTTTTTTACCATGACTTTTTAAGGACGTACCAATCCAAATATCAAGTTTTGGGTTGCTCGAGGTAGTGTTTTGATACAATAATATTTTATGACGGACCATTGGCGATGCTTTGTGCCATTTTTTTAAAAATGATGAGATGAAATGGAAGCATAGCATACCAATACAGGCGTCCAAGGAGTCCTCTAGGCAGAAATGTGGCCGTCTGTTTCAAATAGGGACCAGATTTATCCTCTTCGATCTTAAACTCTATCCAGGCTTCTCCCGGCAGCTTCATCTGTGCAAAAAGGATAAGATGTTTTTCTTGTTTGTCAGCTTTTAAAACTCTCCAAAAGTCGACAGCATCACCGGCCTGTAATTCTGTTGGGTGACGGCGGCCTCTATTTAATCCAACTCCTCCTATCAACTTATCGAACAACCCTCGAAGTTCCCATGCCCATTTCAAGCTATACCATCCATTGGCACCGCCTATGGACCAAATGCGACCAATAACATCTTCGATAGTGCCATGAATGGGAACTCTCTGGCTATCGCGGAGAATTCCTTGGTCCGGAATTTGACTGTATTGTTGGATGTCCGGATTTGTGTGGTGCACATCCCATGCATCCATCCAGGTTGATGGGACATCTTGATTGGCAGTTTGGTAAAGAGCTTGCTTGATTGCTTCCCGATAATTGAGACATGTATGAGGAATAATCTGTTGGATAGCATGATCAAGGCAAACGGTATCTGTCTTCATACTTTCTACCAAAGAATAGGCTAAAGAAAAACGCACGGAGGTAATGAAAACTAGCCAGTAGGAAGATAGGTGAGGGGTCAAGACTGGAACGGTAACGATATACCTGCGCAGTTCACGTACTTCTGCATACTGCAATAAAGCCTTTTTGAAAGTAAGAATATCCGGGCCGCCTATGTCGAAAGTTCGATTGAGGCAGTCCGGATGGCCAATAACCTCTTGAAGATAAAAAAGAACGTCCCTGATGGCAATAGGCTGGCAAAGAGTATTGACCCATTTGGGGGCAAGCATGATCGGGAGTTTTTCCGCGAGGTCGCGAATGATCTCAAACGATGCGCTGCCGGAACCTACAATAATACTTGCTCGGAGGATTGTTGTCGGTATGCCGCTGTCTTTTAAAATGTTCTCGACGGCAAGACGGGATTTAAGATGTTTGGACAAATTTTCTTGGTTCGAAATACCGCTAAGATAGATTATTTGCTTAATGCCCTTCTTATTCGCTGCTCTAGAAAAGTTTTGGGCAACGATTTTCTCGGTTTCAGAAAATCCTTTTTCGTTCTCTCCCATTGAATGCATCAAATAATAGGCTGCAGAGACTCCATCCGGCAATTCATCCAATCCTTCGGCATTTCGGAGATCCCCGGTGATCAAATGAAGGTTAGGAAGATCGGACGGGAACGGTGCAGTCCCTTTAATACGTACCAGGGCATACACTTCATGGGTATTCTCCAAAAGGGCATTGATTAGACGTTTACCGATGAAACCTGTAGCGCCTGTTACCAAGATTTTTGTCATAGCAGCCTTGAGAAATGGTAAGTAAAATATTTATTGTTATTATTCTCTATTTGTGGGATAAAGTGCATGGTAAAAATTTAGATCAACAAACTTATAGCATGCACTGATAGGCATTAGCAACCCAGCAGCACATGTTATAGCAACCTCAAGGAGAATTCATGTCAGCGACCACAAGCTACAATCCCAATAGTTTTATACTCAAGCGATTCGTTTCATTGGCCTGGGAAGGTGTAAAACCTGAAGCGACTATTGCACATGATAAAAATATTGTCGAGAAGATGGGGGATGGCCTTTTATACATTCCTGAAAATCTCCCGCGCGTGATCAAAAATGTGTGCACAAATCCACAAGTGCTCACCATTGCAGCATTTGCTGCAGCACATTTGGCAAATTCCTATGGTTTCTATCCAACTCAGACAAAAGAAGTTGTGAGGGTTATTAGAGCCTATCTTCCGGAGATTACGGAAGGCATGATACGTTTTGGCGGTTGGTTTTCCACATCAAGCTTGATTACGGGTATTTGTGCACGGATTGGCGGACGTTTAACGGAAGGCTACTGTGCGCGTTTAGCAGCTACAAGGACTTGATTCATCCAGGCTATTGGTTTTACCGATAGCCTGCCTTCTTTTCGAAAATGTCGTACTCCATCTTCATGATGGTTTTAGAATGTGCTCCCATTGCTTTTGTCACAAAACTTAGAGGAAAAGATGAGTCTATCACATACATTTAGTTCTGTCAGAGATTACGCCAATTTTATTGCAGCACAAGGTTTTCACTATACCGACAATCCTAATAAAGAATTTCCCATTTCAAAGGTGGAGGCTTTTACTAAAAAAGTACTAGCTCCTGTCCTTAAACCGCTCGACAATATATGCAGGAATGTGAATAAACCGATGTTCATTGCGGCCGTTAATGTTGCCGGGGTTGCAGGGGCTACCCTGTTCTTTTATCCCGATACGACCTTTGAAACTGTTCGTGTTATCTGTTCTCCATTTTTTGATCTGGAACCATGGATGCCAAAATTTGGGGTTTATGTATTTGTTGAGACAATGATCACAGGACTAATGGTCAGAACCTTGGCGAGATTAAATAATATCCCTTTGTTGGAGGCTTGGAAAAATCGTGAGGTTGTCCCTATCCATTTAGGATCTACAAAAATGTAGAATTATAAAAAAGCATTCTGGGACAAGAGATAATTAAACAAACACCGATCCCTGAGCGGGGAGGAAAGCGGTGGTGCCCTTGTCCCTAGGTAGACCGGTCATTTTCATAAATTCGCCAAAGGAAAGTGCCCATGAAAGTAGCCAGGGCGTCCCGCCCTGGTAAGGTGTATCGCGCTGACGTCGATAAAAATTCCAGCCAATTTCTATAGCCTAAAACTGGCTAAAATTTTTTCAATGATTATCATCTATGGTGGCTAAGTTTTGTCACACCCCAGCTGACGCTATTCCCTGCGAAATAAATCTCAAAATTTTCTTTATTATATAGTTATACCTCGATTCCGGAGATTTCCAAGGAAGACCATAGAGAGGTCTTCAAATGACTTTGTAAGAAATATGTTAAAAAATATTTTAGGCTAAGTTATTCGAGTAGTCTGTAATAGTTTGATATACAAATAAATATATGACGCTGAATATAATAAAATAAATTATTTTATTGCTTTTAGTAAACTGTTTGTTTATTACTGATTATGGTATCACAAGGAGGGAGATATGATAGTAAATCCTATAAATTTTATTTATTCATTATTTGAAGAACCTTCAGAAAATTCAGAACCCATGCCACCGTGGAAATTAGCTCTCTATTCAGCGAGTCTTGCTGCGTTGACAACTTTTTCGATCATGCGGCTAGCTTATAAAATAAGCTGGAAAGCAGTAGGTAGAAAAGTCGTACAAATGGTTCCTTCCATCGATAAAAAACTCGAGGAAGATATGTTGAAGATTGAGAGGGAGCTTGAAGAGAAATGCTATCAAAATGAACATTTAGGAGAGGTGTTCCTTGAAATTCCTGATGAAGGAGTTTCGGTGGAAACAATTTTAAAACGTTTCCAAAATAAAGAAGCGCTGCCTATCGAAAATATACATTTGAATGAACAGATTGACTTGATTCTAAGAGTCTATAATTTAGTTCTCAACAAAATATCTGTAAATAAAAACGATGGTTTTTTGATTTCAAAATTGGAAAAAGAAATCGTTCGGATGTTTTGCAATAAACTCAAAGGAGATATTTATACATGCGGAAACATAACCTACGATGCGACAGCTAGTATTCGCCATGCTGTTTTCAGTGCACGGGAAACCGCAAAAGTTCGGGGATTGGATAAAGATTGGGAAATGATCGTTCCTGAATCCGCCCATCCGGCTTTTGATAAAATTGCGAATGAATATAACATAACCTTGATCAAAACAGATGTATATCCTAGCACACATTCAAAAGCTTTTCAGGCAGATTTAGATCAAATAAGAAGTTCTATTTCACCCAAAACTATTCTCATTGCTCTTTCTTATCCTAATTACCCTTATGGCGTTGTCGATCCAATTGCGGAGCTTTCCAATCTGTTGGAAAGTGTTGATGGTAACCAGAGAATTGGGCTTCATGTGGATGCTTCACTGGGAGGATTGGTGGCACCTTGGATGGATGAGGCTGGATATGGGGATAATTTATCTTCAGGTTTTGGCTTCGACATTCCACGCATTACCAGTTTATCTGTCAATACCCACACATTTGGCCGAAGTAAAAAAGGGGCTTCTGTTGTATTGTATCGCAACGAAAAATGGAGAGAACATCAAATGTTTGTTACTACAGAATGGGCCGGAGGAGTATATTGTACTGCGGGATTGGATGAACGCGAGGCCGATTTCGATGTAGCGGGAACATGGGCCCTCATGGTAGCATTGGGAAAAAAGGGTTTTGTGAATGAGACCAAGAAGCTTATCCATACAGCAAGAGAATTGGTCAAACGATTGCGGGACTCGAATTTAGAGGTGTTTGGAGAGCCGAAATTGATGGTCATAGCTTTTGGTTTTAAAGATAACTCGCTCCCTCTTAAGGAAATTACCACGCATATGAAGGAAAAGGGATGGTCTTTGCGGCTATTACACCATCCGGTAGGGTTGCAGGTTACGGTTAGTTTACAGGATGCGGCAAATCCAGAGTTTGTTAATGAATTTATGAGGGATCTCAATCAAATCATGAATTCCGGAACAAAAAAACCCCTTTCATGTCCCTATTTTGGAGGATCTATCGATAAGTTGGAAGCTCGCGCTTTCATTCCTAAAGTTTAATAGATGTTTGCCAAATCTGATAACTGATTGCTATACACTCCCTTAGCAAAACCATTGACGTCCGAATGGCGCGGAGTATAATTCGAATATATACTCCGAGCTGTCCAAATGTCTATTTTGGACCGCTCGGAGCGTAACGTAATGTATCAACGAACCTGTCTTATGATATTTTCTGGAATGGTTATGAAGTCTTTATTGGAATATCGGGACCCTTTTCTCCTATTGCGCGCATCTGGCAGGCTGATGTTATGGGCGGTACTTTTTATTCTCTCAACGGGTTGTTTTTGTCCTCATCATTTCGTTCCAAAACAGGAGACTTCTACTCTAAGACCATGCAGAGTTCCCGAACATATCCGTGTTGCCTTGGTTTTGGGAAGCGGCGGGGTGCGAGGCATTGCCCATGTTGGAGTATTAGAGGAATTCGAAAAGGCCGGTATTCCTGTCGATCTTATTGTAGGGTGCAGTGCAGGAAGTATCGTCGGCGCTTTGTATGCCGATAATCCCAATGCCGCCTATGTCAAACAGATTCTCACTCATATGCGCAGGACTAATCTGCTGGATATCAACCTATGGAATTGCCGGTTCGGACTGTCGCAAGGTGCTATGCTATCGCGCACGCTAGAGAAGTACCTGGAAGCCAGTACTTTCGATGAATTGAAAATCCCTTTTGTTACCGTAGCTTCCGATTTGAATTCAGGTGAATTAGTTCCTATCGGATCCGGAGACATCGTGAAAGCCGTCAGAGCTTCCAGTTCGATCCCTTTGGTGTTTGTCCCTGTCGAATTAGATGGGAGGATTCTGGTTGACGGCGGTGTTATCGATCCTGTTCCGGTCAGAGTGGCCCGCGATCTTGGCGCGCAGTTTGTGATTGCTGTGGATTTGCGGGAATTGCTGCCTCAAACCTTTCCAACAAACTTGTTTGGGGTCGCCAAACGGAGCACCGAGATTGCTTTTCTTTGGTATAACGAATCATGCATCAGAGGTGCAGATGTTGTTATCAGACCTAAGATGTGCGATATTGGCACTTTTGACGATTCGAAAAACAAGAAGATCTACCAAGCAGGACGGCAGGCGGCAAGGGATGCCATGGCTCGTATCAAAGAGCTGATTGGGGACATGCCCCAAAAAAGCAGGGCTGAGAATCCTTGCAAGATTGTTGAGCTCGCCTGTTATTCTGCCGAATAGTTTGCTGCCGGGCAGCATGTATACCTTCGGTCAATTTCAATCACTGCTTTTTATCCGATCCCATGCTTTGATATACGAAGAAAGCGCTGCACCTACATTTTTGATGAGCTCCGAGTTTTTTACTTGCTCTTCGTCGAGGAATAAAATCGGATTGGTCCTCAAACTTGGGGGGAGTTTGGAGTATGCGGCGGTATTAGGGCTTAAGTAGAGGGTAAAGATCATATTTTCAGCCGCATTCGCTCCATCAAGAAGAAAATTGATAAACTGCTCGGCGAGTTCTGGATTGGGGGCCGATGCTGGAATGGCCAGGTAATCGAAGGAGAGAGCGATGCCTTCTTCCGGATAAACGAATTCAATATGAGGATTTTCTTGCATGATCTGTAAAATGTCGCCGGAATAACCTTGTACCACAAGAAATTCCGCACTTGCAATGCCGTTTTTATACTGCTCGCTCTCGAATTTGGCCAGGTTCTTCTTCCATTTGATCAATAGGTCTGCCGCTTCTTCGATTTCTTTGTCGTTTGTCGTATTCAAGCTATATCCCAAGTGACGCAGGGCTGCTCCTAAAGCTTCTCTGATATCATTTAAAAGGGTCATCCTACCCTTCAGATCGCGTCTTGAGAAAATGGTCCAAGACGGAATAAAGTCCTTCACTTTGTCTTTTCGATAGGCTATGCCTGTACTGCTGACCATATACAGGATCCCATATCCAGACTCGCCTTCTTCAACAAATCGGGTATAGGCCGGGTCGACATTTTGCAGATTGGGAATGGCATCCGGGTTAATTTTACGCAGCATCCCTTGTTCCAGCATAATCTCGAAAATATAATTGCTAGGAAAAATCAGATCGTAGCCCGAAGCGCCGAGCTTTAATTTAGCATATAGGGCTTCATTGGAGTCGAAGGTATCCACAATGACTTTACAATCATACTCTTCTTCGAATTTTTGCACTAATTCAGGCTTGATATAATCACCCCAGATAAAAATATGCAGTTCTCTTTCAGAGCGTTTACATGCGGTCATACTAAGAAGGAGGCATAGCAGCAGGGCGTATAAAAAAAAGGCCTGTTTCATCCCCTATTCCTTGGTGAGAGATTGCGTTATGCAAACAGTAATAAATGTGATTATCAGGATAACGGCCGATAAGGCGTTAATGATGGGGGTAGACCCGAATTTGATCATGCTGTACACGTAGATGGGCAACGTCGTGGCGCCTTGGCCTGCTACAAAAAACGTAATAACAAAGTCGTCAAGCGATAAGGTGAAGGCTAGCAAAGCGCCAGCCAATATTCCTGGCGCTAATAATGGCAGGAGAACCCGTCTGAAAACCACCCAAGAGTCAGCACCCAGGTCTTGAGCAGCTTCTACCACCGAAAAGTCGAAGTGTTGCAGCTTTGACAGCATCACCATCGTCACATAAGTGAGGCAGAACGTTGTATGGGCAATAAAGACAGTGAAAAGGCTCAGATGAAGGTTTAAGGCTACGAAGAATAGCAGTAAACTGATCCCCATCAAAATATCGGGAATGACTAAAGGGGTATAGATCAAACTATAGTGGATCTTCTGCATCGGCGATTTGTACCGATGCAAGGCAAACGCTGCTGTTGTACCCAGAACTGTTGAAACACAGGTCGCAGATATGGCAACAATTAATGAATTTGTGACAGCCTGCCACATATTTTTTTCGTTCCACAGGCGTTCATACCACTTTAACGTGAAACCCGACCAAAGACCTCCAAATCTAGAGTCGTTAAAAGAACTGATCACCAGCATGAGAATGGGCAAGTAAAGAAAAACAAGCACCAGAGTGGTTATCGTCAGACAGAATTTTTGTTTCCTCATTCTTTGTTCCTCGCAACGGATTCAAGCTGTTTCGATCGGGAGGTAAGATAGCTCAAACCTGCCATCGGAATAAGCACAGAGAGGGCTAACAGAGCGGAAAGGGCGCTGGCTTGCGGAAGGTTTCTTTCAACAAATGTGCGCTGTGCGATTTTATTTCCGATCATCTCACTGTTTGAACCACCTACGAGATCCGGAATCACATAGGCCCCAATGGCAGGAATGAATACCATGACCACAGCCGTAAAAATCCCCTTTTTGATCCCAGGAACTAATACATGGAAAAAAGCCCTAGAACGGGTGGCCCCTAAGTCCATGGCAGCTTCTAATAATTGAAAGTTAAATTTGGATGCTGCGGCATAAATCGGAAAGACAGCAAAGGGAAGATAGGTATAGACCATCACAAGTAGAACTGCTCCCGAATTGTATAGCAAGGAAGTATCGGCGTTGACAATGTGTGCCCAAACTAGAAATTGCTTGAACGCACCTTCGGGATGCAGCAAAGTTTTCCATGCAAAGATCCTGATCAGAAAACTACTCCAAAAAGGAACAACAATAAGCAATAGCAAGATTTGTCGGAGTTTCTTTGACGTACACGCTAGTTGATATCCTATCGGCAAGGCAAGGGCCACACTGATCAGCGTTGTCAGCGAACTGAGCCATAGTGTTCGCCATATCATCAGGAAATAATTCGGATTGGCCAGGCTTTTAATGGTATCTAATGTCCAGCCTTCCGTTATCCCTCCATAGATATCATAGGGCTTGAAAGCATACCCGAAAATAATAAGCGTAGGGATAAGGAAGAAAACAAAAAGCCAGGTGAACGAAGGGATAGTCAATAAAAATTCATCCAAGAATGTCTTCCGTATGCTCATGGATTCCTCGTGATATCAGCAGAGGATGCCATCTCCTCAATGTCCTCCATTGGGTTTTTGTAGCGCTCCAGCATATACCCATCGTCTGCATGCCACCAGATCCATACATGATCTTTCCAACGGATAGGTTTCTCATCCAGCAGGAAGCGGCTGTGCTGCTGGTTTACCCAGATTTTATGCCCGCCGACCCATACACCAAAGCTCGTGTGGTCGCCTTTATAGATCACGTCATCAACATCCGCTTCGAAAATATTATGCAAAGGGTGTTTTTGCGGCCGTTCTTTAGAAATGTGGATTTTTTCCGGACGTATGCTTAAGTGGACAAGGTCTCCAACCGAGAGTTGTTTGTCATTGAAACACAGCACGTTAGGGAAATTCACCAAGGTGAGCAGGCTATACTCTTTTTGCACCATTTCTGAAACTGTCCCATCGAGGAAGTTAGTGTCCCCAATGAAATCGGCGACAAAGCTGCTTTTAGGCGATTCGTAGATTTCCATGGGCGTGCCGATCTGCTCGAGCCGGGCTTTGTGGAGAACTGCCATGCGGTCGCTGACGGCCATGGCTTCGGTTTGATCATGTGTGACGAAAACGAAGGTGATGCCAACGTTGTCATGAATGAGGTCTAGTTCGATCAGCATCTTTTGACGCAGCTTCAAATCCAAAGCAGCCAAGGGTTCGTCTAGGAGAAGGACTTGCGGGTGGTTGACCAAAGCCCTGGCAATAGCAACCCTTTGTTTTTGCCCGCCGCTGATTTGCTCGGGTTTTTTGTAGGCATGTTCGGTCATTTGAATAAGGTACAGCATTTTTTCGACCTCTGCAGTGATTTCCTTCTGCGACCGTTTGGCTACCCTGAGGCCGAAAGCGATATTCTCCCATATGGTCAGATGTGGGAATAACGCGTAGTTTTGGAAAATCGTATTGATGGGTCGCTTGTTAGGTGGAAGATCTGTGATATCTTGTCCATCCAAATAAAGACGACCGGCATCGGGCTTTTCGAATCCTGCCAGGATCCTCAGCAGAGTCGTTTTTCCACAGCCGCTGGGCCCTAATAATGAAAAAAACTCACCTTTTTTAATGGCAAATGAAATGTCTTGCAATGCTTGTGCATTGCCGAATTTTTTTGAGATGCCCTCAAAGACCACACTATCTGACATGTAGCGTACCCCCAAAAATCGATTTGACTATCATGATATAAAGATCACTACAATAGGATATTCTGTTTGCTATTTTGAAACAAATCAGAATAGAAGAACTTGGCGAGATTTTGATCGGAAAGTCTAATTTGTACGGGCGCCGAGCCGTAGATCGACAAGATCGTTAACAATTGCCATCCCTGCAAAAATGAGGCTGCAAGCAATGAGGCTGCTTCCGGAAAGGGATTCTCCAAGAAATAGATAGCCGAGTAGAATCCCTCCTGCCGGGAAAAAACAGGCCACCATCGATATGGCTGTGGGACCGCAATTTTCTATTAAATGGTAGTAGATAATGTAAGCAAAAAATGATCCTAAGATGCCCAGACCTAAAACCCCTGCGATGGCTGTTAAAGAGGGAAAAGGCAGTGATAAAGGAGTCTCTACATACAAGGAAAGCGGGATCAACACCAGGCTTGAACAAATCAACTGGGCCGCAGGGGCTATGAGAGGAATTTGCCCCGTTAAATGTTTCTTGGCATAAACATGGCTCATAGCATAGCAGAATGTGCCGAATGTTGCCGCCATAATCCCTGTCGTGGAACCGGAGAGACCGTTTGCAATGTTCGGTGCAAACAGGAGCAGCAATCCGAATAAGCTAATGGCAATCCCGGCGGCTTTTTGAGGATGAAGCCGGTCAGAGGAAAGGAAGAGATGGGCCAGAAAAGCCGTGAACATGGGCGAGCAACCATTCAAGATAGCGGCGAGAGCACTTTCAATGGTTTCTTCGGCATAGCAAAATAAGCTATAGGGAACGACGGCTCCCATGATGGCCATTACCATGGAATGGGTCCAAAATAAAGGATTTGAAGGCAGTGAGCGTTTTTTCCAAAGAAGTAAAAATGAGAGGCCTAAAGCGCCTATCAAAACACGCAGAGCTACAATGGTCATGGGAGGTAATTCTTCAATGGCTAATTTGATGAATAAAAAGGAGGGACTCCACAAAGCCGTGAGAATGATAATGAATAAAAGTCGCTTTTGGGGTGTCATAATAAACCTGCAAATCACATTTTACTTGAATTTGCTTTTATTCAAAAGGAAAAGAGTTTTTAACAAATAGCTCTCGCTGAAGCAAGCCACATACAAAAATAACAGGATAGGCATGATCGCCTTCGGCGGCATGATAAAGATATTTAAGCCAGATAAATTCTTTCCTGCAAAGAATAACATTCCTTGTACAGTTTTAGATGACCTGTATTTTTTATCCGTTGTACTAGCTACATTTTCCATGAAAAATCTATCTCAGCATATTAAAAACGTCACGTGTCGCGTGAACATATCTAATGGTACAAAATAAAACAATCGCCTAGCTTTTTTGCTGAATCGCACATCCTAGCCTTAGAGAAAAAAATACTTTACGATATTTAAAATAATAATTATATATCGCATTGAACCAGATCACAGCCTAGAAGGTAGTGATGGTGGATATGCATTCGACATAAACTGATCAAGAACTCGTCATCAAAATAATAGCAACAAGGTTTTGCTGAAAAACGAGGGTTGATTTTCCAAATTTTTCCGGATTTTGTAAATGACCTGACTTCTCTCAATGAGAATCAAGAAATGTCTTGGAAAAATATAAAGACCTTGCTTACCGATGTAAAAATCGACAAGGAACTGATCCCACTTTCAAATAATGATATGTTCACAGGATAAGGAGTACAGTTGTATGAAACTTTATGGAAATGATCCTCTCCATTCACGCTTTACAGAGCGTTTTGATTTCAATTTAGAACCCATTCACGTAGAAGATCATACGGAAGAAAGCTCTTGCTGGCATGGGCATGAGTGCCATATTATTCCGCCGCACATCCAGCAAAAACTCGCGCAGATCGATGATGAGGTTAGTAAAACGTGCGTGAGCGAACGCACAAAACATCATGCATCACAACGGTTTACCAAATCTATCGAAAATCAGAAAATATCCAATGAGTTTAGGCAGAAACGTCTAGATCCAAACAACTATGGAATATCGGAAGCCGAGCGGGAATCCATTGCTAAAGTTACTCCTCATCAATCTGTGTTAGCTTCAGTTACGGTATATAATGTAAACCATCTCAGTGGTTCACGAGCTCTTGCTCGAGCGAAGGTGATCGATCCAAAATATGACGATGTAACCTCTGCAAGAGCTCGATCGGGGGCTTTGAAGACCTTGCAGTTTTATTCTGAGAAGTTTCAACGTAATTCCGTGGATGATAAAGGTTTCCCTTTGAAATCGTATGTCCATTATGGAAAGAAATATGACAATGCTTTCTGGGATGGCAGACAGATGATCTATGGAGACGGGGACAAAAGAGATTTTGCTGATTTTACTATAGATCCCGATATCATAGGTCATGAGCTGACACATGGAATTACACAATATACAACTAACCTCGAATACCATGATCAACCCGGTGCATTGAATGAGCATATCTCCGATGTGTTTGGTATAATGTTCAAACAATACGTTTTAAGCCAAACCACAGCCTTATCCGACTGGTTGATTGGAGAAAATGTAATGATCGATATCGCAAAAGTTCCTTTTGCACTCCGGTCTATGAAGGCACCGGGAACAGCCTATGTCAACCATCCGGATTTAGGGACCGACCCTCAGCCAGACCGCTTTTCAGGTTATTATACAGGAAGGGATGATAATGGAGGGGTGCACATAAATTCCGGAATACCCAATCACGCCTTTTATTTAACCGCCGAAGCCCTAGGAGGATTTTCATGGGATAAGGCAGGTAAGATTTGGTATTCAACCATTACCGCGCTCGATGATGCGAAAAGACCTATCGTGAAGCCTACGGCCAGCTTCGCTGATTTTGCCAAGACAACGATTGCATCAGCAAGAAAAATTTATGGACCAGGCTCGATTGAGGAATCTGCTGTGCTAAAAGCTTGGACAGCGACCGAGGTCATTGGAACAAAAGCTGTGTAACTTTTTATTTTTTAAGATTATCCGTGGTCCATTCCGTAAGTTTGCGACCGCGGATACTTTCATGAAAGTTTAGGGAAATTTCCCTGTGCCACTTTCATAGCGCTAAATCTGCATGTGCATCTATTAATTTCTAGCTCGTTTCGACCTCTGAAAATTGAATCAATATCTGACAGAGCACTAAGCCTGTGGCTGCTTGTAATGAAACCAAAGGAGGAAATATGGTTTATGTAAGTATGCAACAAGAGAGAGTGTCCACGTCAATATCAAGCACCTCTATCAAGGGGATCAAATATTATGATAACATCATAGGACCTTGTTTGTGCTTATTCGGCAAGGCACTGAAAGTTTTTCGAGAACCTTTTGAAGATGATTCGACCGCCATTTATTTCAATAAGAACAGCCTTGTAAAGCAATTATTCTGGACGACGAATCGAGCTTTGGACCTCGACAGTCTGAAAACAACATGGAGCGTGCATAAACTTGTCATGCAGATTTTGAATCCGATAAAAGGAAAACCGATCACCATAGCAGATGTTTCCTGTCTATTCGATCTTGTTCGTATTCCGGAATATAGAAAAATTTTTGATACTTGTGCTTATGAGCATGAGGCTATAGAGGCTATGGAAGAGAGGTTAAGGTTCATCCGTCATATTCATTTGGAGGCAGTACCTTATGAACCTCGGGTTTTGAGAAGGAAATTGCAGATCGGAGATGTGTTTTGCCGAAGGATCAATGATGACTATCACAATAATGTCGTGACAGCACAAAAAGTAGAAAAGCTATTCATAAAAGAACCAAAAGAAAGAGATGCCGACAATTATTCCCATCTGGCCATGTATTTGGGAAATGGCTTTATTGCTGAAGCCGCATGGCCTACCGGAAGAGGAGATGAAATCAGGATCCTGCGCCTCGAAGATTCCCGTTTTGCCATTGAGCGTTTTTCTCATTTTCAGTATGTTGTGGCTCGATGCAAAAATCTTGAACTAGCCAAAGAAGCTGCAAATGTAGCCTGCAAGATAGCCGATTACGTGGGAGGCCTGAACTCCAAAAAAAATCAACATACTCGTCTTCGTTATTCCATCCCTCTAGCATTGCAGTGCGTGCTGTTTCCCTCGACATTTGGTCCCTTTGCAAAAGAACGGTATTTAGAGCAGTATGCAGATGACATAGTGGATGCTCTGCCCAGAGATTTTCTTTCTCCAACAGGCCTTTTCTGTTCCTACTTGGTCGGCTTAGCTTATCAGGTAGCCGAGAGCAAACAAGTTTGTCCAAAAATCCTTGGTTATAATGATGGACCTGAAGAAGATGAAGCCTTAACAGATTGCGGGGGTGCTTTGCGCAGACAAATTTGGGCAAAAATCCGGCGATGGCAATATTACACAGAACTCGATCGCGAAGTGAAGTTCCAATTTGATGCCAGACGTATCAGTCCGCAAAATTTTAGGAATTTTATCAAACGCCATCCGGATCTTTTCGAAGACATTATGATTATTTCAAAGGATTGATTATTGGTTTCTTGATTTTTGACATACGATCATTAAAAAATTCCAGCCAATTTCCTATGATCGCAAAATTCGGTTGGTTTTTAATTAATACGTATCTAAATATAATCAAAGATAGAAATCGGCAGTCATAACTGTACCATTTTGCCCCTTCTCTGTGCTCTCTGTGGGCTCTGTGGTAATAACTGAAGAAGCAGACTACCACAGAACCCACAGAGAGCACAGAGAAGGGGCAAAATGGTACAGTTATGACTGCCGATTAGGTATTCTCATTATATCTTAAGAGTGTTTTTACATCAATCCAACCGAATTTTGCGCTCATAGGCCAATTTCGGCTATTGGTTTTAATGATGTCCAATGAGTAGGGGTTCTTCTTTTTATTTGATTGGACGAAATTGAACTAATAGCCTCATTTTCTGCTAGCACGTCTCCAGAATCATCGAATGAAAGATTTGGAGCGAAGAATCGTTTGGCATAGTCACTGGTTCTTTACTTTGCTTCTTTATTAAATATCGATTGTAAAGAAGGGTCCTCCATTACGGACCAATTTATCCCAATAGGCTTTCATTTCCAGAGATAAATACGGAACGATATTATGGAAATCCGGACCGCCAGTAGGGTATTCCGTATCAATGAAAGAAAATTTTCCATTTTTTGAATAAGCGATGTTATCCGCCCTGTAGCTGGAACCTTTAGCAAAGCTGATAATGATATAGAGCTCATTAAGATGTTTTTTTGTGATCTTAGTTTTCCAAGCCTCTAAATTCTCTTCTTTTGATACGAGATTCATATTTTCGACGAGCAATACACAGAATTTTCTATCATGCAAAGCATCAAGCGGCGGGCTTGGATTCTTAGGCAAGGGATAGATAAATTTATTTGGAACAGTAAAGTAGGTAAGTTTGAAACGAGTAATGGCATTTCTAACTTGAGACGCCCCTTGGCATCTTCTTGCAAACCACTCCCAATGAGGTTCACCCCTTTTTAGACGAAGTTCCGTGTCCAAATAAACTTTAAGGAGATGTCCTGGAAGTTTTGGGTGAAAGGCAACCAGGATGAAGCTCCTTTTTTGTTTAAACAAAGTGCTGAAGCCTGCCTCTTTGAGGGACAGAGCATTTTGCGTGACTCTTTGTTGTTGGAAAATAGTGTCCAATGCCGGCTTCAAGGCATGCGATTTTGGCAGCAGCCAAAGCTTTATTCGTTTATAAACCTTTTTAGGAAGATCCGAGTGTACGCTTTTTGACAATCGTGCTGCGCGTACTGCTGTTGGTGGGGTTTCCATGTCAGAAAAAGAGTTGTCCCGAATTGCCTGGAGTTTTGCAGCAGCTTCCTGCATGAGACTATAAGCGGCCTCTAGATTCCCTTCCTGTTGACATCCTTGACCTTTTTTATACAAAATAAGCGACTCTTCAACAGATCCTTTCTGTCGATCGTCAACGGAATTCAGTGTTCGGGCCCATAAATTGTCGGTTTCTTCGTTCGTAAAGATGATGGCGTCAGTTTCAGTTTCATTTTTATGATCGGAGCCTAATTGCGCATGGAGGTCTTTTGTTTCTTGTTGAAGGTGATAAAGTAAAGGCGCTGCAGCTAGGTTGTCTAATTCAGCGCAGCAAAAAGAGGAGAAGCTGATTAAACAGCAGAAAAGCAGGGACATCGCGGCTTTTTTCATACTAATGAGCATCTCCCTTGGTTTGACGAAGTCTTTTTTTATCAATTAAAACAATTGTCATTATAAAGCAAGCAATAGCAGCTAGGTTTTTCAATTTACCTGCTTGGCTTCCAATTCTTGCCAACGTGCATATAGTTGCTCTAGGGTCAATTGCGCATGATGCAATTGGTTGCATAGCTCTTCGAATTTTTGAGGATTGGATGCAAGCGCCGGATTTGAAAGGGAAGTTTCTATTTGTTTTACAAGTGCCTCTGAAGCCAAAATAGAAGCTTCCATTTGTTCTAGTTCCCTCTTTTCTTTGAAACTCAGTTTCTTAGGCGCCGGTTCAATCTCTTTAGACCGATTTACAGTTTTTTGAGGTTTCGCTAAAGCTTCTTTTTCTGTTCGCTCTGCCTTCCTGTTTGCTTGAAACGATTCCCATTGCAAATAATCGGCAAACAAATCAGTGCTGCCATCGGGTCCCAATCCCAAAATTGCCGAACAAATTTGATCAAGAAGATAACGGTCATGCGTAATTAACACTACAGCGCCAGGAAAGTCTTTAAGACTGTCTTCCAAAACCTCTAATGTCGGAATATCCAAATCGTTTGTCGGTTCATCTAACAGCAAGACATCAGCTGGCTGTTTCATAAGCCTTGCAATCAATACTCTGGCTTTTTCCCCCCCCGATAAATTTCGTACCGGTAAATCTAATTTTTCAGGTGAGAATAAAAAGCGTTTACACCACCCATTGACGTGGATCGATTGACCGCGATAATTGATCACATCACTTTCTCCTGCAAGAGCTTGTCGAAGGGTAATGTCTGGAGGCAGCTGATCTCTCTGCTGGTCAAAGTAGGCGATTTTCAGGCCGTCGGCAAACTTGACAGTGCCTTTGTCAGGCTGCACTTCGCCTGCCAGAATTTTCAAAAATGTGCTTTTGCCGCATCCATTGCATCCAGCGATACCCAGTCTGGTTCCTGTAGAAAGCGTAATGTCGAGCTTGGTGAAAAGCGAACGTTCTTCATACGATTTCCATATGTTGGTTGCCACAATCAGCTTTTTTGTATCCCTGTCATTCCCTTGAAATTGTAACTGCGCTGTGGTTTGTTTATTCCTCTGTTGAATTGTTGAAAGCTCTTTAATTAATTTTCCAGCTTGTTGGACCCGCGATTGCGATTTTGTCGTGCGGGCCTTAGGGTTTTGTTTCAACCATTCGACTTCTCTGCGGACTTTTGAGCTTAAAGATTGTTCGCGTTGCAGCTGTCCTTTAAGAAATTCTTCTCTTTTCTCAAGAAATTGACTGTAGCTTCCTTCTGCCTGGAAAAGGCCCTGAGGATAAGTTTTATTTAACTCCACCATCCGGTTTGTTGTGTTTTCCAGGAAAAATCGGTCATGGCTGATGACCATATAGGTCAGAGGTGTTTCCAAAAGGAAGTTTTCGAGCCAAAGGATCCCTTCCAAGTCCAAGTGGTTTGTCGGCTCATCCAATAGCAAAAGGTCTGGCGCTTTGGCAATCTCAGAAGCAATCGATAGCCGTTTTTTCCATCCGCCCGAGAGATTTTCCGTCCTTTGAGAAAAGTCTTCAAAACCTAGTTTGCTCAAAAGCATCGCAGCTTTCGCCGGCTTTTCATGTTCATGAAGGCTTTTATCGCTTTCCAAAGCTTCCAAGATTACCTCTTCAACAGATTTTGACGGTAGTATAGAATCTTGCGGAACATAGCCTACCCTTAGGGAACGACGCTGGGATAAAACCCCCACATCGGCAGTTTCAATGCCCGCTAGGATCTTAAAAAATGTCGATTTTCCTGATCCATTGGGACCTATCACTCCGACCCGGTCCCCCCGGGCGATACTGAAAGAAATATTCTTGAAAAGAGGATGGGAAGTATACGATTTGCTGATAGAATCGCAGGTGATCAGAACTGTCATAAGGTTATTTACTCAGGATAAAATGTCAACGATTTGATGGTCAGGGTTTTGCTTGATCGCATAGTCTTTTTCCCATATCTCGCTGAACAAGATAATAGGCCTGTCGTTGCGATCGCGAACGATGAGGGCATTCGTCGTTTTGTTGAACGTATCTAGATTCCCCAGAATCCAACCGCTGCATTGATAAGGCAGCGAATTAAAAATTGTTTCCACTCCATATTCATCTTTTAAACGATATTGCATGACTTCAAATTGGAGCTGGCCGACCGCACCGAAGATCACACTTCCACTCAAATCATTCGGATATAAGATTTGAATTGCCCCTTCGTCTGAGAGCTGGGCTACCCCCTTGTCGAAAGCTTTGCGTTTGCCAACGTCTTTCGGGTAGACCCTTGCAAATATTTCCGGTTGGAATTGAGGCAACGGTTTGAAGTTAAATCCTCCAGTCAAAGAAAGAGTGTCCCCAATCGCAAAAAGACCCGGGTTGATCACACCGATCACATCTCCGGCATAAGCAATATCAAGGGTAGAACGCTCTCCCGCAATCATACCATGCGGCCTCGATAGACGTATTTCTCTGCCTAACCTGTGATGCTTCACAACCAGATCCCTTTCGAACCGTCCCGAACAAATGCGCAAAAAAGCCATGTTGTCCCGATGGCGTCTGTCCATGTTGGCCTGCAGTTTGAAAACATAGGCGCTAAATGGACTTTGAACCGGATCTATGGCAGCTTCTTCTCCATTGGGGAGATCGATAGTCCTTGCGCGAGGTGAAGGAGCGAGGTGGATGAATGCATCAAAAAAAGGCTCAATGCCGAAATTTGTCAAAGCAGAACCAAAAAACACAGGGGTCACAGCCCCTTTTAAGAAGTTTTCGCGACTGAACGGATTGCCCGCTAACTCCAATAATTCTAACTCTTGCTGGAGTTGATCCGCAACTTCTGGAGAGACTTGTTGCGAGAATTCGGGACTATTCAGAGGCAGTTCTTGGATAGAGGCTTTTTGCGATCCCCCTACCGAAGTTTTACTAAAGATCATCCCCGTTTTTTTCGTCCTGTCTACCACACCAATAAAATCCTTCCCTGTCCCGATTGGCCAGTTCAAGGCACTCGATTGGATCCCAAGAAGATTTTCGACCTCGTTCATAAGGTCTAAAGGATCCCTCGTCGGCATGTCCATTTTGTTTATAAATGTCATAACTGGGATTTGTCTAAGACGGCAAATTTCAAATAATTTCCGGGTCTGCTTTTCAACCCCTTTTGCAGCATCAATGACCATGATCGCACAATCGGCAGCTGTCAGGGTCCTATAGGTATCTTCAGAAAAATCTTCGTGGCCAGGGGTGTCCAATACATTGATCACATTTTCTTTATAGGTAAACTGCATGGCGGATGCCGTGATCGATATACCTCTTTCTTGCTCCATCGCCATCCAATCAGAAGAGGCCGCCCTACGTCCTTTCCGGGCTCGCACCATTCCTGCGGTATGGATCATTCCCGAATAGAGCAGTAGTTTTTCCGTCAAGGTCGTTTTACCGGCGTCGGGGTGGCTGATGATGGCAAAGGTTCGGCGTTTTTCTGTAGCTTCTTGAATCTCAGCCAGCCCCTCTTCGTTTTTCATGGATGTCCTCGTTATAATGTCGTTATAATACTGTATAGTCTTAACAAGATGGGTTTACTATAACGAGTTTTCAGATTGATTTCTACAATTAAACTGAAATGAGAATCTTTCCCGATTGAGGGGGATTAGCGCTTTCTAAAAGACGATGAGCCTCGCCAACTTCTTGCAAGGGAAACGTACGTGCAATGTGGACTTTTACCAATCCTTTTTCAAGCATTTGACAGATTACGTCTCCATATGAATTGTATTCCTCCGGGTTTGCATTCAAACTATTAAATCCTTTAACAGTGCAATCTTTCCAGCAAAGTGCTTTTAATGGCAAAGCAGGATGCAGGTCAAGATTCGACATGAGTAAAATCCTTCCTCCCGGACGCATAAAGAGCAGTGCACGCTCCAAATTAGGTTCGTTGGTCAAATCCCAATAGACATCGACACCTTCAGGGATAACTTTAAGAATGTCTTTTGAATAATCGGGTTTTGTGAAGTTATACACATACGCCGCTCCTAGCATCCGGCACCATTCAACTTTTTCTTGTGTGCCTGCTGTTGCAATTACAGTCGATCCCATCGTTTTCGCGACTTGTATGGCTGCGGACCCGATATTTCCTGAAGCCCCGTGGATGAAGATGCTTTCTCCGGCTCCAAGTTTGCCATACGTCAACATGCCAAGACAAACGATCAGTCCCGAGTGCACGAAGGCAACGGTTTTTTTCTCATCAAGTGTTTTGGGAAGTCTGTTCAAAAGTGTCTCATCTGCACTAACATATTGTGCACATACACCTTGCCTGCCATGAATCCCTAAAAGATCGCTCCATACACGTTCTCCGATCATAAATCGAGTGGTGCGGCGGCCTGTGGCCCGCACCACTCCGCACATGGTCCGGCCTATAATATAAGGTGCGGGTTTGGCTATAGGAAATCGGCCTGACCGCACCAAAAGATCATCATTGTTGACTGCTGCGTAAGATACTTCAACCAATACATCGGTATCCCCTATTGAGGGTTTGGGAAGATCGCCAAAAAGGATGTTTTCCGGAGCTCCAAGTTGATTAATATACGCAGCTTTCATAAAAGTTATCCTATATTGATGAGCAGGGGCTTTGGCGTAGTTCAAATTCCAAGTTTTAGACCGCGCGAGGTATATACCTCGCGCGGTCTAAATTTGGAATTTGAACAGCGCGAAAGCTCCCGCGGTTGAACGATCGAAAGCGACCCAATATTGTAATATGGGGTCGCTTTCGATCGATTCAACCCCGGGGCTTTGGCGTAGTTCAAATTCCAAGTTTAGACCGCGCGAGGTATAACATATTCAAGGCCGGCGGCCTTGCTACCTTATGTCCGTCGCCATGACTTTTTGAGGACGTACATTAATTTTGAGGAAGTTTTCTGGTTAGAAAAGCGTCCCATCTGTAAACTATCAACTACAAAGGTTTTATTGTAGGAATTTTTTATATATACCTCGCGCGGTATTTCCAATTAATGGGAGTGAAGATGAAAAGGGACATTCGGTTTGTAAGAATAAGCATGATTTTCGCCTTCTTTCTGGTTTTCCCTTTTTTTAGCCTCTCAGGCGTTTATTTGCAAAATCCTGTAGAAGTGAACCTTGAGGCTGAAGATACGATCGGAATCAAGTTGTGTTCTCTTAAGGTCGGCGATCAAGATATTCCTTTGGAGCGCGCGAATATATTTTCGCCGCGAAAA
>Ga0351960_1048_pt1 | contig 24108 bp, 19 predicted proteins | sample TotcelT113001M14_FD_205808 | JGI IMG/M metagenome (GOLD analysis project Ga0351960, IMG submission 205808) | Enriched cells from coal bed in the Powder River Basin, Montana, United States - Total cells T11 rep3 HSBNCT.T11.300.1.M14 ... | reverse complement strand
TGCCCACCTGATCCCTGGTTTTGATCATCCTTATATTCATTACTCTTTTTCTTTTCATCTGAAGGATCCTCTGCTTTCAGTGGAGAACTGTGAGGTATCTCATTGTCGGCTATGATTTCGGAAGATGTCCCGCGGGGATCTGCATAAAAAAAACTCAATGCATCTTTAGGGGGTTCTATTTTCTTTACATTTTCTGGTGTTGGAGTACCGGACTGTCCTTCGGCAGGACTTTGGCTCGGATCGTTTTGATCATGTTTTGCATCATTCTGTCCGTGACCCTTTGTATTTTTTATCTGAACGGTTCTTTCTACAGTTAGCTTAGAACAATTGCCATGAGGATCCCTGCACGCCTGCCGCAAGGCATGTTCGGCGGAGGAACTGATTGTTGATTTAGGAGCTTCCGAAGGTTTTTTAGTGTCGGGGGTCTTCGGTGTAGTTTGTCCTTGAGTTCCACCTTGAGCCTTAGGTGCTTCTTTGACCTGCACAACTTTTTCGGCTGTCAGCTTCGTTTGTAAAGCCTTATTGGCTGCTGAACTGAGTTTTCCTTTTGGATCTACCGGTGTTTTTTTGCTCTCATCCTTTTTGGGGACTACAGGATTCGTCTTATCATTGTTGGTCGCAGGCTTTGTTTTATTCGCAGGGTTTGCAACAGGTTTTGGTGTAACGGGTGTATGCTCGATTATGACATGTTCCATAGGTAGCTCGTCTTCTGAAACGTAACTTCTGCAGCTGCTGTGAGGTTCCCTGCCATATGTTTGGGAATTGATGACAGCTAACATCTGATCAAGATCTTTTGAGTGCTCTAAAAGAGGAGAGGCCTGGGCATTTCCTGAAAGAATAATTCCGCTTGTTAACCCCATCAGGGCCATTTTCGAAAGATTGCGCTTACTCATATAGATCTCCTTGAAATGATTAAAGAGGACTTGCCAACCATCCATGGACTGATAATGCTACTCCGAGACATCATTATCCATGGACAGTTAGACTGCTTTACAATGTTTTATTTGCCGTTATTTATAGGATTTTTCCCACTGTTCGGGATGTTGTTCGTATTGTTCGGGGTTTTGTACACATTGTTTGGATATGAATTTTGATTCGCGTTCGTCCTGTTATTTTGAAACTGATTATCACTCTTCACATTAGGCTGATTTTCTAATGTGTCCACGTTTTGATGAAGAACGTCTGGATTACCGGTGCTTGGATTAGTATTTTCCGCTTGTGTGATATTTTGATTTTTGTGAGATTTGTTCAACGAAGCACGTTTTTCAGCCATCTTTTGGGCAGCTACTTTCACAGCCTGATTCTTGTCTTTGAAGGAGCATTGGCTGGTTCCTTTGCATCCACCTTTACCTGCACATTCATGTTCTTTGGTCTTACATGAATTGAGGCCCTTACAAGTATTATGCCCTTTGCAAGCCTGAGTGGCCAATTTCAAGGCTAGTTTTTTTCCTTCTGGTGTCAGCTGGTTGTATAAAGCTTTCCCTTCTGCATTTAAATTCGAAAGCAATTCTGTTTCTGTGAGTTCTTTTTTCACGTCTGATTTTGAGGAGAAACTATGCTCCGCCTTTTGCTCCACTTCTGCCGTTAATGCCCCCCCTTTTCCACTATGCGCACCGCATGAACTTGCTTGCTGCCCTTCGTAATCAGAATCATTAGATCCTGAATCATTTCCATTGGATCCAGAGCATGAATGATAATGCGCACTGCCGCATTTTCCTGCCCCGCAGCCACGGTCTGCTGTCAAACGACCCTTTGAACCGCAGGAACTTGGTTGTTGGCCTTCGTTTTCAGATGCATTAGATCCAGAGCATGAATGATTGCGTGCTCCGCCGCATTTCCCTGCTCCGCAACCGCGGTCTGCTGTTAAACGACCCTTTGAACCGCAAGAGCTTGGTTGTTGGCCTTCACTCTCAGATGCATTAGATCCAGAGCATGAATGATTGCGTGCTCCGCCGCATTTTCCTGCTCCGCAACCACGGTCTGCTGTCAAACGGCCTTTTCCACCGCATGAACTTGGTTGTTGTCCTTCGTTTCCAGATGAGCTGCCGCAGGAACCTCGGTGTCCACCGCATTTGCTCCCACATCCACCAGCAAGCAGATTCCCTAGCATATTCGAATTTGTAGTTTCTACTGAAGTTGCCTCTGCACCTTGCGTTGTCAACATAAGACCGCCGGTGATTCCCATGAGAGCGAGTTTTTTTAGATCATTTTTGTTCATTATATTCTCCTCATTTACGTTAATCTCTTGATAATCCGCACGGTCAGGTTTTTGAATTCTCAATCCTTGAACATTATTAAATTCAAAGACTTGACTGCACGGAATATGCCATACCCCCATGCCATCTAAAATTTTCGATTATTCCAAATCTATTTCAAACAACTCTGGGATCTAAAAAAAGTGCTTTTACACCCGCAAACACGCCGATAGTATAGCAGGCTCGAATGGAGTTTTTACGAAGGTGTGTAATTTTTATTTACACCACTCATTCAATGGATGCAAGTTTTTTTTTGACATCTTTACCGAACTAACCTAACACTTTTTAAAAAACTGAATATTCCCGGAATCTTCCGGAAGAACCCAAAAGACAAGCTTTACATACAGTCTAAAAAGTCATGGCAAAAAAGGTATTAATGGGGGCTTTCGCGTACCAGAAGGTGCCGTTTCGCTTGCAAGCCCTCTATATTCAAGGCCGGGACGGCCTTGCTACCTTGTATCCGTCGTCATAACTTTTTTGAGGAGCACAGATGTACATCCGAATCAGGCGAAATTGAATGCATCGTTTTTATTATTATTTAATAACTCCATAATCACTTATGGTAAAATTCTCAAGTCAGCACATTTTACTTCATCAGATTTGTCATATCTTTTAAACTATCAGGGCGGGGCTCTATTCGCAGCATCCCAAACTTCATTAATCTCTAATCTTTTTAGGATTATCATGCGCTGGATTCAGCAATTTATCTGGGGAACTTTGTTGCTTTCCTCTTGTCTTCAAGGTTCAGAAAATGAACAACTTGATCTTCAACCTACTCCAAATAAATTGAAAACACGTAAACCGAACTGGCGACCCACAATCATAGAACGCTACCACGATGGCTCTCCCAAAACTGTCATCTTCTATGAACCTGATGTCCACACTGGCCAGAATATTCCGACAAAAAGAATTGTTTATAGAGAATCCGGAGCTTTAGAACAAGAAACCGATGTCACCATTCTAGATGCAGATGCTCCGGAAGCAAAACTACTTCAAACAACTGTGGTCCCTCATGGCCCTAGCGTCACCTATTCCACGACAGGTCTGATCCAGGAGGTCGCTTTATACCGAAGAGGTTTAGCCGAAGGGGCGGTTCGCGAATACTATGACAATGGAGTATTGAAAAAAGAATTATATGCCAAAGAAGGAAAGCTCCATGGCCCTTATGCGTTCTATCACAATAATGGCGCATTGGCGGAAAAAGGATCGTACCTTAAAGGCAATCTCTCCGGTCAATTAGAACGGTACTCGCCGCAAGAAAGATGCATAGCTGAATTCCATTATGAGGATGGTCTCTTAACAGGGGAAGCCTCTGAATGGTATGATAATGGCGCCTTGAAGTCTACCAAGCATTATCTTTCAGGACTTCTGCATGGAAACCGAAAAAATCCGGCACTTATCTCCTATTATCCGGACAGGACAATCGAGGAAATCCAGGACTTCCGCTATGGTCAACCCCATGGAATACACGTACGATACTACGCCGATGGAAAAGAAAAATTTTCCGTATCGTACCTTCATGGAGCCAAACAAGGTCCTGAAAAAGAGTATTCGCCTGAAGGAGCTCTGTTGAGCGAGGGGTCTTTCATACAAAATGTCCCCACCGGCAGGCACTACCGTCTTCATGAAAACGGCCGGCTTGCCTATGAAGCCAATTACGATGAGAAAGGGGCCCTTATAGGGGCCATACATGAATTTGATAAAGATGGTAACAAAATATTGGCATACACCATTCGGGATGGGAGCAATGAAGGAGAATATCTCGAATGGTATCCGGACGGATCCATAAAACGTCGATACCAATATTCAAAGGGGGAATTCAATGGCCTGCAAGAAGAATATTATGCCAGCGGTAAAATAAAACTCCGCGCGCATTATGCGAATGGCGTTCGACATGGGGATTTTGAAGAATGGGATCAGGAAGAACACCTTTTGACAAAAATGACCCATCTGGATGGGAAGTTGGAAGGGAATTACAAAACCTGGCACCGCAATGGCATTTTACGGCAAGAAACGGCTTATCATAACGGAGAACTTGAAGGCAATTTCGCCGAATGGCATCCGGATGGCCAAGTTCGCGTAAAAACCTCATTTTTACAAGGCAAAAAGAATGGCCTCTACCAAGAATTTTGTACGGCAGGAACCTTAGTCCAACGTGGCAATTTCGCTATGGGAAAACCAACAGGCCTCCTGGAAGAATGGTATGAAGATGGACAGCTGAAGAAAACCGCCGAATGTCAAGAGGGAAGAATCCATGGAAAAGAAGAAGCCTTCTATCCAAACGGAAAACCCCAAAGTCTTGCCTACTATGAAAATGGGCACCTCAATGGCGAATATCGTTCTTGGCATGAAGATGGTTCAACCCATGAAGAAAGGCATTTTTCACAAGGCAGGTCAATCGGCGAGCACAAGATCTTCTACCCTTTGCAAGAGGGATATGACAAACCTCGGATCGCAAAAATCCTCCATTACAAGGATGGAAGAATGGAAGGGGAGCAAAAAAGCTTCCATTCTAATGGTGAAGAACATGCGGTCATGAACTATAAAGAAGGAATTTTGCATGGTAAAAAAGCATCTTGGAATGAGCAAGGAGTTCTTCTCGAAGAAGCTTCTTATGAAGACGGAAACTTGCAAGGGCGCTACTACAGCCTAAAATCTGATGGTAGAAAACTCATCTATCATTATCGGGATAACCGCCTGCATGGACGCCATATAGTGTATTACCCTGTGCATGAGTTCTTCGGCGAAATCAAAGCGATGGAAGCCGAATTCGTCGATGGCGAGTTAGAAGGCGAGGTGTTCGAGTTCAACGAAGCAGGCAATAAGGCTGTTCTCACAACGTATCAGCACGGAATCAAAGAAGGGCCGGCCATTATCTATACGCCGGATGGAAAAGTCCAGATAGAGACAGCCTTCAAGCACGATAAGCAAAATGGACCTGCCTATGAGTACTTTGCCAATGGACAAATAAAAAAAGAGGCATTTTTCGTCGACGACCTTATCGAAGGTGCTGAAAAAACATGGCATAATAATGGCCAACAAGCTTCACTTTATCAATATAAAGAAGGTCGGCTCGAAGGGGAGGCAAAAGAATGGAACAGAAAAGGCGTTATCCTTTTTGAGGCCGAATACAAAAATGGAATGAAGCATGGCCGTGTAAACAAATATGATGATGCAGGCCATGCACGTGTCTTGCAGATCTTTGAAAATGATAAACTTGTCAAGAAAGATAAAATCGAAAACCCAACCGCAATGGTAGATGAGGATGATGAATAGATGAAATGCTGGAGCTGCGGATTTGAATCTAAAGACCCTGACAGGCGAAAACTCTCCTTCAGGGAATTGTGTGAAAAATGCCATGCAGCTTTGCATTGCTGCTGCAACTGCAAGCATTACAAGCCAGGCCAGCCGAATGATTGTTCGATCCCTGGCACGGATTTCGTGTCTGACCGCACGGCTGCAAACTTTTGCGAAGAGTTCTCTTTACATGGCGAGGGGCCTTCGCAAAAAAAAGACCCCAATGAAACGGCCCGGCGACTTTTTGGCGATTCGTCCGACCCCTCACTTAAAAAGGTATTCGATTCTTTATTTAAGGATCCCAATTCTCCTAATTCTTAGGACATTTTTCATATGATGTCTATCTCAGCATAATTCATGAGTAGATAGAGTCCTTGTGCTAGCCCTACGCAGTAGGGCCTCATTTTGTAGCCCGTTAGCAAGGCTCGCGAGCGAAGCGAAGACAAGCCACAGCTACCTCACGGGAATGACTATAATCCTAATTTTGGATGTTTTTTTTTTAGACCGCGCGAGGTATAAGAGAGATTAAAATGAACAAATTAAAAACAGTATATGTCCTTATTGGACCCAAAGGCAGTGGAAAAACCTATATCGGGTCGTTGTTGGAAAAAGAAATTGGCTTAAAATTCCTGTCTATTGAGAAATTAGGTCTTGAAAACATTACAAAATCAAAACTGATTGGCAATGAACGCATTAAAGAAAGTTTTCATCAAGAAGAAGCTGCCATTGATGAAATTTTGCAGTACCAAAATGCTGTTAGTTTTGAATCAACCGGTGTGCACCCCTATCTACAAAATATTCTGGCTAGCCTTCGAGCCAAATACAACGTCAAATTAGTGAAAATTTATACTCCATTGGAGACATGTTATGAACGAATTAAACATAGGGATCCGAGTACACAAATTCCAGTTTCTGATGATTTGTTAAAAGACATTAATGAGAGTGCAGCAAATGTGATTTTTGATTGGGATATTGTGCTTGACAACTCAGAAAAGTTGACCATCAAAGAAATAATTATGGCATTTAAGCCGCTAGTTTAAACTCGTATTTCACAAAATTAATACTTTACAGAGAATTAATTTTATTTGTGCCTCCATCCTCATCTACATATGTGTCTACGCACCACTCAGAGGTGCTGCTTCCGCAGCACGATAACTTTTAATTGTTACCCAGAGCTGCGACCGCTACCGCGGTTCTTGCACTGGGCTACGGAGAGATTTCACCGCTTCCGCGGTTCTCTTTTTTGGGGTCCCAAGTTGAATGAAAGTTCGGGACAATTGGTAGATGACTTGCGAGTCCTTGGTCAGAATCGTTCGAATACCAGGAAAGCCACTGTACAAACAGGCAAGAGGAGAAGCTGCTGCCTAGGGATCATCATTGCGCGAAAAACCGAACAAGCAGCCTTTGTAGAGGTCTAAATTCGTCTTCTTCTATCACATTGGCATCAATTAAAAAAGTTCAGAATGAGAACCAAACCTGGTTAAATATAAAACCTCATCCTCAATTTTATAAAGTAACAGCACATCATTTCTTACATGGCATTCCCTATGATTAATCCAGTTTCCAGTCAAATTATGATCCCGATGCTTTGTTGGTAAACTTCTTTTATGAACAAGAAACTCAATAATTTCCTGTAGCTCGAGAAGCATTTCTTTTTGAAATTTATATTTTTTTAAATCTTTCTTGATAGCATTGGTCATTTCAATTTTAAGCATTGGGATCAATCCCTACAACTTTCCAGAACTCATCTACTGAATTACAACGAGTCAAGTTTTTTCTCTCATCGACATCGCGCATAGCTTTTTGAGTTTCGGCATTTGGTTCATCATGGGGGATATTCGGTCTGACGTAAGACATGATAAACTCGCTAATAGTCATTTTTTTCTTGGTCGCCAACATCTTGATATAAGTCCTCTCATCTTCAGAAACATCGATGGTCACTTTTACTCTATGGGAATGTGATTGGCCTGACATACATACCTCCTTATGTTCAGTATCATTATAACAAAGAGGAATTTTATAGACAATCCTAAAACTAGGGAAGTAGGAATCCCTAACACTCTGTGCGTAATAGGAGTATCGTTGGCATGTCCTTAAAAGTCATGCCAAAAAAGGTAACCCGGATCGTCCCGATCAATGCAGTCAACTTAAAAAAATGCTTATCTATTCTTGACAAGCTTTGTGAATTGTTAAAATCGAAAGAAAAGTATCTGCCCAATAAGACCTGGTCGAGCATTTAAGAGACCAAAAAAGAACGGGCTAAGATGGCCGTACGACAACAACATGACGACATTTGGCCTAGGTCTTTACCTCACGCAGACTTGAAACCGCGAAGCGGTGGTAGCAGGTAGCCATGGGTGCAAACCCATGGACTAAAAGGATTTAGGGATGAAGCCGCGGATGCGGCGACAGAGAACTACCCTAAGGTGTCGAATTTATTACGCTAGCTAACCGCTCTCTTTCAAGAGAAATTCCTGATAAAACTTGTGTGTTTTCCTTTGCGCTTAAGCTCTCTATCCGACTACGTTTATTTACTTTTTTACCTAAAAATACATGCCACAGAATCTTTAGCATAAATTGGAATAGCATTAGGGTAGTTTTCTGTCGCCGCATTCGCGGCTTCATCCTTAAACCCTTTCATTCCATGGGTTTGCACCCATGGCTACCTGCTACCACCGCTTCGCGGTTTCAAGTCTGCGTGAGGTGAAGACCTAGGCCAAATGTCGTCATTTTGTTGTCGTACGGCCATTTTAGCCCGTTCTTTTTAGGTCTCTTAAATGCTCGACCAGGTCTTATTGGGCATACTTTTCTTTAACTTCGATTTTAACAATTCACAAGCTTGTCAAGAATAGATAAGTATTTTTTTTAAGATGACGACATTGATCGTCCCGATCTGGATTCAAGGCCGAGAGAGGCTGTGAAAAAATTAGAATCCAGCCGATTTTGACGAGATTTTTTCGCAGATTTTAAACTCTACCCCCTTCCTAAACGTCCCGCGTGCCATTATGGAAGGGGGTGGAGTTTGAAAGATGCAAAAAAGATCGGTAAAATAGGCTTGGATCTCTATTTTTTCACAGCCTCAGACGGCCTTGCTACCTTATTTCCGTCGCCATAACTTTTTGAGGACGTACTATCTTTGTTAATACCTGTTGTACTTAAAACTTCAACCTATGACTACAAAAGTCCTTTGCCATAGTAGTCTTTTGCCGTCGATACGACCTTCTCATCTTTGAAAAGCGCCATAACACTGTTATAATCTTTGGGATCTTCAAGATTGGCCACTTCATGAGAAAATAAATCGACAACCCAAGCATTGGCTGAAGGGGAAGGTTCTTTGAACATCATCCATGCATGCCCTCTCCCACCCTGCAAATCAGCGCGCACATAATACACTTCGCCATAAATCAAGCCATCGTCTATCGCTTTTTGGAGCATATAGAGCCCGAGTAAAGTAAAATGCCGGCATGTTCCAGTTTTATTTTCGATGAAATAATCAATCGGAATCAAAGGTGTGCTTTTTTCTCCGTTCTTTGTCGAACGAACGGAAGATTGCAGCGACTTGCTTTCTTGCCATTGGGCGACCAAAGCCTTTACATCTCTCTTAGAAAATATTTGATTCATCCAATTATCTAACGATCTCAATAGATTTCCAGGATCACTCGGCAGCACTTCGACACATAAGGATTCTTTGAAATTCTTATACAAAGCCATCAGCACCGCAGACTGGGCATCTAAGACAACGACTTCCCTATTGAAAGGAGTTTCACCAACTGAAGCTACAGGTCTTCCCAGAACATTCTGTGAGTCTAGACATAAGATCTGATAAACAAGATCGTTATGCGTCAATGTCTGTTTTTTAAGGTCAACACCCTCAACCTGGTAATAATCCAAAGCATAGAGCATCATCTCCGTTCTTTCTGCAAAAACTTTGGGCCTCTCGCGCGGCTTTTGTTTGCAAGGAATGATCCCTGCCTTAAAAGCACTCTGGGTTGGTTTATCTGTATGTGCTTGGACACTTATTCCAGATTTCGGAGTTGAATCAGTTGCAATTGAAGACACATAAATTCTATGTAAGCTGATCTGTAACTGTTTCTCAGTGGCTTTGGCTTGTTTTTCGCCTGCACTTTTAGAAACCATTCGATTGGCTTGCTTCCATCTTCTTGCTTGCTCCCATCTTTTGGGGTGAACGCGGGCTTTGAATGTAAGAAGCTCCGGAACGTCTATTCCCATTTTCTCGACTTTCCCTCCCAAACGCCTATTGCCCCTAGTGATTGGCATGCATAACCTGCGCTCTTCATTTGCAATAGAATTAAAAACCGAGTGCCGAACATCCATAAACAAATAACCTTTAACTTCTTATTTTAAAATAATAAATAAACAATATAAGAGTTCATTATAAAATCTAAAAACATTTATTCCTACATATTTTTAATGAAATCTTAAAATAATCTTTAAAATCAATACCCATTCAATATTAATAAATTAAAACACCAATGCGATTATCATTGAACTTATATAAACAACCACTTTATTAATCGAGATATAGAGATTCGATTTTTGAAAGGAGTTTACGATATGTCTTTAGAGCCATCATTTCCTCCTTATGTATACGATCCTCTTCCTGAAAAGTTTAGCTTGCGATCATTATTCTTTCATGAAAGTCCGAGAATTCAAGGATACGTTTATCTCAAACAAGAGAATTATCCGGCAGCCATGCAAGCTTTCATTGCAGCATTGAACAATACAGAAGATCTTATGCAGCATAGCAGCCGATCCCTTCTTCTAAAACGTACGTTTGTGCAAACGTGGAATTTCCTTACCCATAGCTTTTCGACAAATGATATCTATATGGACCCCCAAAAAATCCATGATAAAGCCTGTGAGATTCTAGGGTATTGCCGAGATCGAAGAATCCGATTCAATTTTGACAAAATCCATAAAAGCCTTACCTCAAAAATTCATTCCGAGGATAGATTTTGCTTTGATCTTCTCCATAAAGAGTTCAACATCCCGCCATGCCAAATAACTTATTACCAGGAAAAATTAGGTCCTTGGCGTTGCTGCCGAGCTGAAACTGCCGGCCAAGATCTTGGAAAGAAGATGGAAGATTTCACATCCTGCATGAAAACAGAGTGGCCGAATTTGGGAATCGATAAAACCCCTGTCTATCAATTTGCTTTGTTTGATGGGCATTCCGGCACAGGCAGTGCTCTCTGGCTACGGGAAAATCTCCATAAATATATCGAACATGAAATGGAAACTCTTGTTCTCTACGCCACGAAACACATAGATGAACTTAAAACTCTAGAGAAAAAAAACTTCCTTACAGTTGACGATTGGATCATCTGGCATGCTTTAAAACTTGCCTTTGTACGGGCGGCCGATGACTGGAGAAAAAACCCCAATTATGATCACTCCGGAACTACTGCCACAGTATTGTTTATTGTGGGTGACTCGGCATGGGTAGCAAATGTAGGCGATTCGCGAACTATCCTGGCAGGTCCGCATAAAGCCAGATCATTGAGTCAAGATGCAAAACTCGACAACTCAGATTTCGAAAGAAGCCTCTTGAAACGTGGAGGAAAAGTGCAATGTGTCAAGGAAGTGCTGCGCCTGGATGGCAAGCTTGCCATGGCCCGTGCATTCGGGGATTTTGGATGCAAAGGCATTACATCCCGCCCTAAAATCAAGAAGATCTGTTGGAAAAAACAGGAGAAGTCGACTACTTCGCGTTACTTTATTCTAGCTTCAGATGGATTGTGGGATGTAATAGAAAATGCAGAGATCCCTAAGGTCATAAATAACACCTCCTCATCTAGCTCTCGAATGAAAACGATTTCTCGTATATTAATAGAAAAAGCATTGCGGAGAAAAAGCTTTGATAATATCAGCGTTGTCGTGGTGGAAATACCGATAAAAAAACCCATTGAAAGGGTAGGGACGTCAACGTCCCTCATAGCGAAAGTAAGGGAAAAATAATACCGGATCTATGCGTAAGACTTTGCATAAACGACAAGCGAATATTTCTCCCATCGTCTTTTCTCCACTTTCAATGGCGGAAAGTTTTGTTTTGTCTATGCAGCTTTTGGGATATTGCCTATGCATTAAATCGACTACTTGCTTCAGGCTCAAGTTCTTAGAATTCCTGATTTCTGCAAAAACTTTGCCCCGCAGCTTTTGTTCTTGGCTTTTAACTTGTTTAAAATCGTTTTCAAGCTCTTTTGCCAGTTGTTTTACATCCGTGCTATGCTGCGCGATCAACTCTTTAGCGGTAGCATTTCGACGGCCTTTATCCTGCGTATCAGGCGAAAAATTGAAAAGATTTTTCAGTCGGATCTCATTTTGCTGCGTTTTCATATGAGCAAAAAGATTCTCCCTGAAAGTATCATCAAAAAAAGGTGGTTTTCGGCTATCGCACAAAATTTTGTTGCTGACAGATTTTATCTTTTGACGCAATTCCGATTGAATAAACTGCAGATCTTGGATCGCCTTATAACGAAGTTCGTAGATCTTTGGCCGGATCTGCGTCGTTTCAGGATGGTAATCGAGATCCAGTCCCAGAATATGATCTGCCCAAATAGAAGTTTTAGATAGGTTGGATTCAACTCTCGACAAATTTTCCGCATACAAGTTTAGGCAAGCTTTTACGCCCTCTTTTTTAACTTTTGGTATCTGTTCTTTCACAACCCCCTGAATCACATCTAAAAATTGAGAGAGCCCTTGCTCAGGCCTGATCTTTCCTTTGGATGCTTTATTGAGCAAGTCTATTGCCAGAACACGCAAACCCGAGCCGGTACTCTTGCCGTCTATGGCAATATCGGCCTCATTAATTTCTCTAGGTACATCTATGGTAGCGTTTGTAACATGATAAATATCAGAATCTTTGATATAGACAAATTTCCGTATGCGATGCTCAGCGTTCTCTTGGCTTTTATTCCATTCTTTTGCGTTAGAAGCAATCAAACAGGGAATTGTACTGCTATGGGCGGCATTTCGTGCGCAAAGCTTTGATTCGGCTTTACCCGCCTCTTTTAACATAAGAGCTTTAGCCGAATCTCCTTGATGCGAGGTAACACCTATTTCAAAATGGAGGCCCGTGCGAAAACAGATCGCTAATTGAAGAAAAAAACACATAATCCTTCGTTCAATATGCTGTTCGATCACCGGCGCATAGTGTGTAATCAGCATAGCGGTTTGGCGGTATGACGATGCATCCATGTTCTTGTCTAACTTGATGCCTTCCGGAAAGAGTTGATCTGTCAAACTCGCTGTCTCGTTCAAGCGATGCAGATATCTCTCCCTGCTTTGTTTAACTTCATGAGGCCCAATAGACTGTTTTTGGGGATCAATAACCTGAGGCAATGCAGCAATTAAAGATAATTTCATATAAAGACGTAAGTTAAAAAAATGTTAAATTTATATAAGACAAAGAATAATTTAAATGAATAATTCCAAGATCTTATAGAAAGATAGTTTATACATTAAACTATTAAAATAAAACGAGAATTTTTTGGATAACTCTATCGATGCGTGACAATTTTATCTCGCGGAAGCGCAATAAGTCCAAGCACAATTGAGAGCCAAAGTGTCATGATGCGTATCGTGATGGTTGCAGCCACTGCTGCAGAAGCAGGCACGTCGTACAGCATAAGAAGCTTTAACATGGCAACCTCAGCTCCACCCAGCCCTCCAGGGAGAAATGTCAAAGAGCCAACCAATAAGGAAAATCCATAAATGAATATGGCAGTTAACACAGATATATCGGATCCAAGCTGATGTAGGATGTAAGCAAAAGCCACACCTTCAATGGCCCATGCGACAACCCCAAGGGAGGTTCCATAGAGCAAAGCTGTGGGGGAAAAACAACGCCGCAAAGAAACAATCGTCTCCACGCAAAATTCCACATAATGACTAAAGCGATTATGAAAACGGCGATTCAAGAATTTCTCGATTCCGCGCAGCCACCGGTCTTTTTGAACCACATAGAAAAAAACCGCCATCGCAGCAATGGCAAATAAAACCACAGGCCGGCACATCTCGCAAGACCATAAGCCCCAGGACGATACGAGAAGCACAGCGAGCAGGTCATATATCCTCTCGGACAAAAATACCCCAAAGCTGCTTCGATAAGGGACACCAAAGTCTTTAAGAAAAACGCTGCGAAGAGCTTCCCCGGCTTTACCGGGAGTTGCAGACAAAGCAAAGCCTGCAATGTAAATACGCAGGTGCTTCCAAAAGGGGATTTTATATCCAAGGAGCGCAATAAAGTGGTTCCAACGGATAAAACGCAACAAGTAATTCAACAAAGCAGATGCTCCGACTAACAGGATCCCGCTTGCGCCAACTTGCACGAATGCATGCTTGACATCCGACCATCCACCCCAAAAACTAGCTAAAAGATAACCGAGCATGCTCAGTATCACTGTAGCGATTAAAGCGGTAAAGCGCCATCCGGCAAGAAAATGAGAATGGTTTTTGGGTATTTCCGATTGGTGTATGTTAGGATTGTTATGTTGTGCGTCCAATACCATGTAAGTATGCCTTTTAATTTTATATGGAAAAGTTGAAATTTGGACATCAAAATTGATCGTACACCTTAAAACGTCATGCAAAAAAGGTAACCAGTCGTCCCGATTCATTTAGTTCAAGGCCGGGAGGTTTTTGTTGCCTTATGTCCGTCTCCATAACTTTTTAGGATGTACAATTGATCTATCCACTACCGGAAATAAGGGAGAACGTCATGATTGCCCACCCAAGCACCGAAATGAAAATATGCTTGTCGCGCAGAAGTTCATTGGACGGATCCTCACCAATATTAAAATGAATGAGCAAAAAGATATAGCGAAAAAGCGCATAAATGACAAATGGGACTGTATAAATGAGATTGTCCGTATGATGGATCGCGATTGTATCCGGACTCATGGTATACAGACTATAGGAAAGAATGACCCCTGTTGTACAAATACCGATAAACTCATCCAGGATCAGAGGGCTGTAATTACGTAAAACCCGCCTCTGCTGAATCTTGTTATCGTTAATGAGCGAAACTTCCACACGCCGCTTAGCAAATCCAAGTAATAGCGTGATCATCATACCACAAAGCAGCAGCCATTTTGATGGAGGAATGCCAACTCCCAATGTTCCGGCAAAAATACGGAGCATAAATCCCGCAGAGATGCAAAAAACATCCACAAGGACTACGTCTTTGAGACGAAGTGTATAGGCGATATTGAGAAGAACATAACTAAAGGTAATCAAAAAAACTTCTTTTGAAACTAAATAACTCAATACCATTCCAATAATGAAGAGGGTCAGGCTAAGACCCATTCCAAAAGCTGGAGACACCCATCCAGCTGCCAAAGGCCTATTTTTCTTCTTGGGATGCCGAGCATCTTTTTTCCTGTCTAAAAGGTCATTGAAAACATACACTGAACTTGAGACTATGCAGAAAGCGATCGCCGTTTGTATAACAGCTAGCAATAATTGCACATCATGAAACTTATGCGCAAAAATGAAACCGGTAAAGACAAATGCATTCTTGATCCAATGAAACGGGCGCATCAAAATTACAATGTTGCGTAAATCGTTCATTTTTTCCTTCTTTTTTGCAGGGAATAGCCTTCCGATACCAGATAAATCCAAGACCACGCCTATTGACCCAAACGTATTCCTTAAAAAGTCATGAAAAAAGGTAGCCGGATCGTCCCGATCTGTTGTGATTATATTCAAGGCTGGGAAGGCCTGGCTGCCTTATGTCCGCCACCATAACTTTTTGAGGGCATAACCTCAAACTACTTTTTTTAATAAAATAAAGATAGAAATTTTAGAATTTCCTATAATATGGATGGTCGGCTAAAGCCAATAGCTCCCGGTCTCCTGCACTATCCCCGTATGCATACAGAATAAAATTCTCTTTGGGCCCCGTCAATTCGAGAAGCCGCCGCACCTTTTCAGGGCCTCTGCAGTTCAAGCCATGCAAATGGCCTGTTATATACCCTGCCGAATCAAAAGAAAGCGAGGAACAGATCGCATGGTCGAAGCCTGCCGAGGCAGACCATGGATAGAGGTAAATATCCAAAGAAGCGCTGATTAAAATGCATTGATGCCCTTGTTCCTTATGCCATTGGATTTGCTTCATCGCCGCTGGCTTGATATAGTTCAACAGAGGGCCTTGCGCATAGGCTTTTCCTAACTTCCACATCTCTTCGACTGAACGGCCTGAAAAAAATTCCTCCAGAAACTCTTCTTTGATATACTGACGATGATTTTGTTTAAATAATGCCCCTGTGGCTTTAGGCACAGCCTTAAGGATTTTCCAGTAAGCTGGAAATCTCCCGGTTGTGAAAAGTAAAAATGGATACAGCGTATCGCGATCTGTGATTGTGCAATCAAAGTCAAATGCCGCGATCACAGGAGGGGGTGCAGATGTCATAATGATGCCGTTTGAAATCAATTTCACAACTATAGACTTTTCAAGTTTTAATATAAAAGAAATATTTTATCTTTTGAAACACTTATGAATTAATTGTTCTCAGCACTGTTTCTTCTTTACATATTAGCAAAGAGTACGTTATTTTGTCTGTACCGAGGAAATCTATGTCAGAGAAAAACCCAACAGTTTCCATTGTCATCGAACCCAATCGCGTGCAAAAGGAATACCTAAAAGATCTATTCCGTTACCGCGAGCTATTCTATTTCTTTGCTTGGCGCGATATTATTGTCCGCTACAAACAAGCATTTTTTGGTGTGGCATGGGCCCTTTTCCGTCCCCTGCTCAATATGATCGTTTTCACGTTCGTATTCAGCCGTATGGCGAATCTCTCTTCCGAAAATGTGTATTATCCCTTGTTTGTGTTGGCAGGTTTATTGCCCTGGCAACTGTTTGCCTGCTCATTATCTGAAACTTGTTTAAGCCTGCTGAACCACAGCCATCTTATCTCGAAAATTTACTTTCCCAGGATCATTATTCCATCCAGCCTTGTGGTCGTGCATCTCCTCGATTTTTCTATCGGCCTTCTTTTCATGCTGGTTTTAGCATTATGCATGGGCGCCCTGAGCTTTTCAACCATCCTTTGCTTGCCTTTTTTCATTGGATTGGCTGTTATGCTGTGCGTAGGAGCCTCTTTATGGCTCTCCGCCCTGACCGTTCAATTCCGCGACTTCAGGTTCATTGTCCCCTTCGTTGTCCAATGCGGAATGTTTGTCTCCCCGGTCGGATACGGAAGCTTTATTGTCCCCGAAACCTGGCGCTGGTTTTTTTATCTGAATCCCATGGTAGGCATTATTGACGGATTCCGGTGGTCTCTTTTCGGAAGCACCTATGCCGGCATCGGTGTTTCGATCGCAGTCTCAGCTGTTCTGACCACTTGCATTATGGTCAGCGGTTTTTTATATTTTAGAAAAACGGAGCGTTCCTTCGCGGATCACATTTAATCATGACACGCATCATAGAAATCGAAAACCTCTCCAAAATCTATCGGCTGAATACCCAAAAAAAGGGCGGCTACTCTACTCTTGTCGACACATTGTCGGAAACGGCAAAAAAATGGGCAAAAAGGATCATACACCCTTCGCAAGGGTTACAAGGCCCTTCTTATGAAGAATATGCCGCACTGAAAGATGTTTCCTTCCATGTGAATGAAGGAGACCGGCTCGGCGTAGTCGGACGCAATGGGGCTGGAAAATCAACCTTGCTGAAAATCTTGTCCCGCATCACAGAACCAACCTCAGGAAAGGTCTCGATCAGAGGAAGGGTCGCTAGCCTTCTGGAGGTAGGAACAGGGTTCCACCCCGAACTGACAGGCCGGGAAAATATCTTCCTGAACGGGGCTATCCTAGGAATGTCCCAAAAAGAAATCCGCCGCAATTTTGATGAGATCGTTGCTTTTGCCGAAGTAGAAAAATTCTTGGACACACCTGTCAAATGGTACTCGAGCGGAATGTTTACACGGCTCGGTTTTGCCATCAGCGCACATTTGGACACGGACCTGCTCATCGTCGATGAGGTCCTAGCAGTTGGGGATGCTCATTTCCAGCAAAAATGTTTGAAGAAGATGAACGAACTCGGATCACACGGCCGGACTGTCCTATTCGTCAGCCACGATGTGGGCTCCATCCTCGGACTCTGCAACAAGGGAGTTTTTCTCGAAAAAGGAAAGCTGAAAGTTTGGGGGCCCGTTGAACAATGCATCACTGAATATCTTCGCACCCAATCGATGCACTCTTTGAAATGGTCTGGACAAGCAGGCGACGAACACGTGCTTTTTCATAACGTAGCAATCGTCCATGATGACCCCAGAAAAGAGTTCTTTTATCAAGGGGAAACGGCAAAATTGACTGTGGAGTTCGAGGTCCTGAAACCATTCCAAGATTTAGTCCTAGGCTTCGGTGTGTGGAACCAGCGCAATCAACTCGTCGCCGGCTCCCATACAGCCGAGAGCCACCCGACCGGGCTCCATCGATTTTCCTTTCCGGTTAATGCCGGTCTGTTTCATGAGGGTGAATATCTCCTGAAAATCGATTGCTTCATTCCGAATAAAAAAACCATTTTAAAAGAAGACATCCAACTAAAATTGCCTATCTATGCTGACAAGTCGAACAAGGGTCAACCGGTTCCTAAAGAAGGTCAGTCGAAAGAAGGAGTCTTTCTTGGACATCACTGGACGAGGGTGTGATAATGGAACCTATGATTGATATCCTTATGGCCACCTATAATGGTGAGCGTTTTGTCAAACAACAGATCGATTCTATTTTGGCACAAACACTGCCTGTCAGACTGATCATGCGCGACGATGGTTCTACAGATGCCACTCTTGCGATTTTACAGGAATATGCCCAAAAATATTCCGCCCAGATCACGCTTCTCCCCACGGAAAGCAGGCTCGGCATCAAAGGGAATTTTTCCAAACTCATGGAAGCCTCTTCAGCTCCTTATATCATGCTCTGTGATCAGGACGATGTATGGGACAAGGAAAAAGCTGCAGACACCCTGGCACATTTGCATAAGATGGAAGCGCAATATGGCAAAGAAAAACCTTTGCTTGTTCATACGGACCTGAACGTCGTAGATAGAGATTTACATTTGCTTCACCCTTCTTTTTGGAAATACACGAAGCTTTATCCGGAAAAAGCACTGACCTTAAATCGTCTTCTCGTTCAAAATGCGATCACGGGATGCGCTACAATGTTCAATCGGCCGCTCTTGCGGAAAGCCTTGCCTATTCCGGAAGAATGCATTATGCATGACTGGTGGCTGGGATTGGTCGCCAGCACATTTGGAGCCATCGGTTTTCTCAATAAATCCACTATTCAGTACCGGCAGCATGGCTCCAACAATTTAGGAGCCCAAAAGTTTTCCTGGGCAAACCTAGTGCGCAAAGGAATGAGGCTCTTCAAGGAAATCCCGCAGAAAAAAGCGTTCTATGATAAAAACACCCTCCAAGCACGCGCATTTAAGGGAAGATACCAGTCTGATTTGACTCCGGAACAGCAAAAAATCCTCGATATGTATTTGACGCTCGATCAACAATCATTTCCCCATGATCTTTACCTGACGTTCAAGCACAAATTTTGCAAACAGTGCAAAGCTCGCAATGCTGGGTTAATTTTATGGAAAATCCTAAATAGGCTACCCATATGAAAGGAATCATCCTCGCCGGAGGCAGCGGCACACGCCTGCATCCCATGACTCTCACAATCTCAAAACAGCTGCTCCCCGTCTATAATAAGCCCATGATCTATTATCCTTTGTCCGTCCTAATGCTGGCAGGGATCAAAGAGATCTTGATCATCACCACCCCGCAAGACCAACCTTTGTTCAAACAATTGTTAGGTGATGGTTCGCATTTAGGGGTTTCTTTCTCCTATGCCATCCAACCGGAACCGAAAGGTCTAGCCCAAGCTTTTATCATCGGCCGTAAATTCATCGGCAATGACAATGTGTGCCTCATTCTGGGCGATAACGTTTTTTATGGAAATCATCTGGGCCCTCTGCTGCAAATGGCTGCGGAGAAAAAATCAGGCGCCTCCGTTTTTGCATATGAAGTGAAGGATCCGGAACGGTATGGGGTTGTAGAGATCGACCGTCACAACCAAGCGCTCTCCATCGAAGAAAAACCTAAACAACCCAAAAGCAATCTCGCTGTGACGGGTCTGTATTTTTACGACCACCAAGTAGCTGACATAGCCGCACAGTTAAAACCTTCAGCCCGCGGAGAGTTAGAGATCACAGATGTGAACCGGGTTTATATGGAAAACAAACAACTCACCGTCCATGTAATGGGAAGGGGTTTCGCGTGGCTGGATACGGGAACGTATGAAAGCTTGATGCAAGCGAGCCAATTTGTCCAAGTTATTGAAGATCGCCAAGGCACATACATTGCCGCTCTCGAAGAAGTCGCCTACCGGCAAAATTTCATCACCCTCGATCAGCTTTACGATCTGGGATGCAAGCTCGGTAAAAGTCCCTATGGTCAATACTTGACGAATATCGTCAAAAAAGAACAAGAGCTTTTAACTAGTGTGCGCTAACCCTCAGAGGACTATTAGAACCAATAGTCCTCCTCCTCGCGTTTAATTCGCCATCCATCGCAAGATCGACGCATCATATTCGTCATTTAACTTGCTTGCACGTTTTAAAATGTCATCAGGACCTGCACCCCATTTTTGACGCCTCGGTATTTTTACATTGTGCAAATACCATAAGTCCCGCGTCCAATAATGGTTGATCCGTATCTCATCAATGCAAATAGAGTTGCTCTTCCCTTTGCGTCCCATCCGCTCAAAGTTAGGATTGACAGAGTAATAGCTCTTGGCATACTCGCAAAAATGGGGATCAATAGCCTTTTTTACATGATAGGGCTTAACAATCGATTTATAATATTTATTTTCCTCGTAGTCCCATCGTGCTTTCCAGGTCAATTTTTCTAATAAGGATTCATTGGTCTGGATGCATTCTACATTAGAGGTTCCATATAATTGCCAATTGACACACAAACCAGATGCATAGCGAAATTTTCCTTCCAAAAGATCCGCTATATTTTTTGTATGCATGGGCACAATGAACTCATCCGTATCAATTAAGGCCAGCCATTTGGTGACCCCTCTAGCTTTGTCAAGACAGTGATTATAAGCCCCTAGTTGCACGGTATAGCAAAAATGATTGAATTCATGGCTTTTTATCTCCGAAGGCCACTCTGTCAATACAACAATCCCTTCTTCTATGTAGGGTGCCAGGATTTCTTTATAGTTGTCTGCACTATTGTTATTGTATAACCAAAAATATTCCACACCAACTTTGCGATGATAGTCGATCCATTCTTTTAAATAAGGTGCTTCATCCTGGAAGATTGCACAAATGGAAAGTTTATATTGATAGGAATAGGAAGAAATGGGGTTCAACACTGAGACAGCTAAAAGCAACAGAAAGACAATGTTACCCATCCAGCACCGCCTATTAAAATAGCATTACTCTTGTAATTACCTTTTTTACAAAAGATTTACAAGAATATTTCGGGGAGGGGGTTCGCAACAGTTCAATAAAATATTATGATCACTCAACTTTTTCCAGCGTGTTTTGGATATTAGAACGATGGACACCAATCGAGATAGGAAGACGTTGGGGAGGCATTGGAGTGTCATTCTTCGTTTTAGTTACATTTTTTGAGAAATGAGACTTGAGTTCATTTCTATCTGTATCAGATAGTAGGTTTACATACGATTGATAAAGAATTTCAGCTCTAGGAGCGATGTTTATTAGAAAGGATGTCCACTTATCTTCCACAGAATTTTGTTGCCTTAGACCTGATTTCTGATTGTTACTTAATTTCTCTTCGATGAAATTTTTTAAACGACTTTGCAATTTCCAGTGGCAAAATCCCTGAATTTCTTTTTTGTTCAAATATGTACTGATTTCGAGTTGGGGCAGCATCCCTGAGACTGCGCCGGTAAAACAATCTTCATCACTGATCTCAAAATCGATTAGTGAAAATACAAATGTGTATAGTTTATGATCGGCAAACATTTTGAAGATAGGCAATAAATGTAAGGCATGCTCTGGACCGAAGGGAATTCTATCATTCAATATGCATTTACGTAATGACTTTACAGAAAAATCTAAAAAGTATGCTTTGAAAAGACTAGTTAGCCGAGATTTACTGAACATCAATTCCAAGAGCTTTTTCTCATCGGAACCAATGAGTGCTAAAAGTTTTCTTTGATAATGTACCTCCCGCAGTCTATTATTATTCTTTTTTGCATGAGACCATATAGCGATCAACTGCTCTAAAGAAAGTTCTTGTGTTTCAAGGAGGTCTAAACAATGTCGTTGAAGTTCAATAAGAGAAAATTTTTCACCGTACCAGTACCATTCATAAGATTGTGTTATATCCACTCGATTTATTAACAACTTTTCAATAAGATTGAGAGTATCCTCATCTGCTTGAAAGAAAAATAGTTTGTCAAGCAATTCCGGAAATTGAAGCAGAGGCAATTTTTCGGCTAAATCAGTCTTTCCAAATTGTGCTGTTTCCACCACAGCTTCTATTACTTCATCAGAGCACTTAATATCAAAAGTGAAATTAGTGAAATTGGAACAATCTGACATGTAAAATTTGAATAAATGTAGATGAGAAGCTAAACCAAGAGCAGTTGCATAGATGACCCTATCCTTTTCCGTTTTGAAAGATGCATCGGGCATTATAATCCCTGCCAAATCACATTGCCATTCACGAACAATGTTTTCGATTTTGGTTTGGAGTTCTTCCGATCGATTTTGATAATACAACCGGCACAATGAAGAATAAGAGTTTGTCATCTGTATTTTATTCTGTTTTTCACAAGATTGTTTAAAAGTCGATAAAACATCCTCCATATTATCATTCCTATTATCAACAGATAATTTTGGATCAAATGTAAATGATATATTGCCGATATGCGAATTGTCTGGGTTCATTTGTGTGTTATGCATACTTGAAAGAATGTATGAGTGAACAGGATTCATTTAATACCTATTATTTGTTTTTATTATGTTACGTTTATATTTAATTTATGTAAAGAATTAATTTTGCGAGAAATCTTCATAAAATAATGAAATTTTGAAAAATAATTAATTACATTTGCTATAATAAGCATAGGCAAATTAATGGAGGTAGTTTTATGGAAGCTGCATCGAACCACAGAACCCCCCTTCAAGGTCAACAGCATACGACAAATATCAGGATAGGGAGTCATGCACAGCGTAAACAGCACACCACAAATATCAGGATAGGGAGTCATGAACAGCGGAGTTCACCAGATTGCAATTCGCTCAGGGAAAAAATTATGCATCTAAGTTCACAAGTCAAAAAAGTAAATAATGACCCTGATTTAGCAAATACCCTTCATAACTCTTTATTTAAAGAAATAAAAGACTTAAATATGGATGCCACAAACGAAAAAGAACTCATAAATTTACTGAACAGCAGTATCAATACTGTTAAGACAAGTATAATTGCTGTAAAAACCTTTCCTAAAGAACCACCATCATTGCGTTTAAAACCAATTAAAGGTGTAATTGAAAAAAAAGCATTTGCGATAACAAATTTCTTTAAGACTTTTAGCGCTAGCCAAACCCGAATACAAATTTCGGACAGAACTGAAGTTCAGGTTCGAGATGCCCATTCTACAAAATCTATGAATATCTCCATGCCCACTAATTTTTCGGAAAGACCAGTGTCTAATCGAGAGATGAAAGCACAAGGAGGATATTCAAAGCGAACTGCAGATGATACACAGACAGCTAAAAACTATATGCGAACAGCATATGAAGAAAGACAGCATCAGGTTCCCGACTCCAGTAGACTTGTTTCTTCTGTTACTTTTGAAAAATTAAAAGGGGCCCGAGTAGTTGACTACCAACAGCTGACAGACGGTGCCAATAATAAACTGCTTGATATTGCTAATGAAAAGAAAATGTTTTTTGCAGTGGCACAGGAAGGTGCTTCATTTATTTCACGTGAACTAAACCAACTCCTACAAACACTTCCTAATGCTGAGATCAAAACCTTAGCGGATCTAAAATCTGCTTTGAAAGAAAGTGTACAAACACATAATGCCAGAGCTGAAATTGTTGACAAAAAGACCTTTAGGGATTTAGTTGGACATGAGCAAAAAATTCCCAGAGATCTTAACAACGCACCTGAATTTAAAGATGCACTCAAGGCATATAAGGATTCTTTAAATCCTTTAACAGTGAATGAAAAATCATGGAAAAAAGGAGAGACCAAGAATATAACTTTTACTCATTTGTCCGCTGATAATCTTAAAGAATTTGATGGTGTAATAGACGATTTTTTTCGAGATGAATCTACGATTTCAGTACTCAAAAATTTTGGGATTGATAAATAGGCTATTGGTTTAATTATGTCCAATGAATGACTATAACAATGAATAAAATGAAGAACCCCAGCCGGGGTTAATTCATATTTATGTCTTTACCCGTAGCTGCAGCTCGTCTCCGCTTCGCTCGCGAGCCTTGCTGACGGGCTACAAAATGAGGCCCTACTGCGTAGGGCTAGCA
>Ga0351960_1045_pt1 | contig 25741 bp, 23 predicted proteins | sample TotcelT113001M14_FD_205808 | JGI IMG/M metagenome (GOLD analysis project Ga0351960, IMG submission 205808) | Enriched cells from coal bed in the Powder River Basin, Montana, United States - Total cells T11 rep3 HSBNCT.T11.300.1.M14 ... | reverse complement strand
GTGCAGCCTTGAAGATGGTTCACAGGATTCGTTGTGCTGACGGATTGCCCTGCTGACAGCCGCAGCCTTGATGAACTGGGGCCGCGCCCCGATTACGGTCATAATCTTCATGGATAATTTATCCTGTCAGCAACTTATAACCGGGGCAAAGTCGTAATTGCGCCCGCAGGCAGGGCATTGGTTATTGGAATCAAGGCTTGTTCCGCATTCGCAGGCCCAGCCTATCTGCCGGGCCGGATTGCCCACCACAAGAGCATGATCCGGAACATCTTTGACCACCACCGCGCCTGCTCCCACAAAGGCGTATTGGCCTATGGTGACCCCGCACACTATGGTGCTGTTGGCCCCTAAAGTGGCCCCTTTTTTAACAAGGGTTTTGCGCACCTCGTCCATTTTGCGCAAATGCGCCCTGGGGTTGAAAACATTTGTAAAAACCATGCTGGGCCCGCAGAACACATCCTCCTCAAGCACCACCCCCTTGTAAACGGAAACATTGTTCTGCACCTTGCAGCCGTTTCCCACAGTAACATCCGGGCCAATCACCACATTCTGGCCCACATTCACCCGCTCGCCGATTATTGTGCGGGGCAGGATATGGGAAAAATGCCAGATTTTTGCGTCTGCGCCGATTTGCACATTCTCGTCAACAATGGCGGTTTCGTGAACAAAAAAGGAAGGGGCAGCCTGCTTTTCTGCCTGCCCTTCCTGGGAAAGGCTGAAAGCGATTTTGCAGGCCCCGTTGTTCATGGATTTTTGGGCTGCATTCAAAACAGACAGCACAGCCAAGCCTTCCCTGCCATCAGTAAGCGGGGTGTTGCCGGTTGTAATGCAGGAAAGGAAATGCTCGCACTCGCTTCTCAAAGGCTCTCCCTGGGGCACCTGGGGATATTGGGCCTCCGCCTTTTCCGGCACAGGCACATTGTTTTCCCAGAGAATCTGGTGGGCATAAAGGGCAAGCTTCTTGTCCCAGGGCTGGGTGTCGTCAAAGACAGCCATTTTCTTTTCACCCACCACCACAAGCTTCTGCTCTTTAAAGGGGTGCAGCCAGGAAACGAATATGTGGGCTTTGAGCCCGGAGGAAAACTCCAGGTGCGTTGTGGTGACATCCGCAATTTTCTTGTGCAGGTAGTTGCCGCCCGTGGCCAGCACGCTTTCGGGCATTTCGCCTGCAAGGCCGAGAATCATGGATATGTCGTGGGGTGCAAAGGACCAGAGAATGTTTTCCTCGCGCCGGATTTTGCCCAGATTAAGGCGCTGGGAATAAATGTAGTCAATCCTTCCAAGCTCTCCGTGGGCTGCAAGCTCCTTTAGCTTGATAAAAACAGGGTGATATTGCAGAAGATGCCCCACCATGAGCACAAGGCCTTTTTCCTGGGCCAGGCCTATAAGCTCTTTTGCCTCGGTTTCATCAAGCACCAGGGGCTTTTCCACAAAAACATGCTTGCCTGCCAGAAGTGCTTCCTTGGCAAGGGTGTAATGGGTTTCCGCAGGGGTGGCAATGACCACGCCGTCAATATCGCCCCTGGAGAGCACGGCATTTAAAGCCATGCACACTTCCAGGCCCTGGTAGGTTTTCTGAAAACCGGCCAGCACGGCATCGTTCTTGTCGCACACAAGCTTTAGCGCGCCGATGTTGTAAAAGTTGCGCACCAGGTTTTTGCCCCAGTAGCCGGAACCGATTACTGCTATGCCCGGTTGTTTGGCCTCCATACGGCTTCCTTTCTTGCCTCTTAATGAATGCTTTTTTGGCGGCTTGGCGCACGCCGGTGTTTTCCGGGCCGCAGCACCCGATTTGCTGAATGCGTTTGCTCTGCCCGCGCTTTCCTGCGCATCAGACAGGCCCTATTTCCACGATTTTGCCTTCAGGCAGGTCCAGGCCCCTTATTGTTTCACGGGCTTTTTCAGCCAGATCCATACTGGTGATGATAACGCAGTCAAACTGCACCTTCTGCAACTGTTCAGGCTCAAGCACGGTTTTGCCCAGAAAACGGCTTCCCGCCCTTTGGGGATCTGCCACGGCTGCAAGCTCAAGGCCTGTTTCCTGCAAGGAAAGGTATGCAATTTCAGCCAGATCCCCCACGCCGAAAAACACAACCCTTTTCACCCCGGCTTCATCCAACTGCCCAAGCACCTGAATTGTCCTTGCCCTTGCATCCTTATAGAAGCGCAGGGAATACTGGATGTACTCGTAGGTCAGTCGGGCTTTTTCCGCGGCCCCCTTGGGGGTCATCATGTAACGGACCCGGTTTTTGGGTATGGTGGTTATTTTGAAAAACCCCTTGTGGGCCAGCCGCTTGACAAAGGAGTTCACAAGCCCAAGGGAAACATCAAGGCTTTTGGCCAGATCCCTCTGGCTGGGGTTCCGTCCGTTTTCGATTTCCTTTAGAATTTTAAGGGTGCGGAGATCTTGTATGTCCATAACCTGCTCAAAAGGCTTGTTGATTCATAGTGTCCAGTAATTGAACACACAGCAGGGCAAACTGTCAAGGGGATTTTTTAACAGGAGATTTTTGGGCAGGCGGGCAGTCCGGCTCTGGAAAGCACAAAAAAGCCGGGGCATTTAATGCCCCGGCTTTTTGAAAAGCAACAGGCGCTGATTTTGTGTTGAAATGGCTTGGCAGCGGGCATCTTCCGCAACGCCAACAGCCTGAAAATCTTGACGGTTACTATGAGGCCTGGGCCACAAATTTTCTGCCAAGCTCCAGGGCTTCAAGGTTGCGGGCAAGCAGAGTCGGGTTTTTCTTTTCAAGCATATGGGTCAGGTCATCCTGCACGGTTTTGTTTTCCACACACCCTGTAAGCTCCACCAGTGCGCCAAGGGCAACCATGTTGGAAGCCTTTATGTCGCCCACCTGCTCGCCGAACTTGTTTAAAGGTATGCCCACAATGCGGACGCCGTTTTTGGAGGCTCCCTTGTCGCACAGGTCTGAATTGTAAAGAACAATTCCGCCTTCAACCACCTGGGGCAAAAACTTGTCCAGGGATGGCTGGTTTAGGGCCACCAGAGTGTCTATGCGGGTGAAGATGGGGCTTCCAACAGGCTTGTCGGAAATGACAGCCATGACATTTGCCGTGCCGCCGCGCATTTCAGGGCCATAGGATGGCAGCCAGGTCACATGTTTGCCCTCAAGCATTCCGGCTGTCACCACAATCTTGCCGATGAGAAGCGCCCCCTGTCCTCCGAAGCCCGCGCAAAGAAGTCGCTGTTTCATTTGGATGCCTCCTGCCTTTTTGCCTCATCCTTGAAAACGCCCACCGGAAAAACAGGCAGCATGTTTTCCTGGGCCCAGTCGCGGGAGGCCAGAGGGTCCAGACCCCAGTTGGTGGGGCAGGTGGATATCATCTCCACAAGGCAGAACCCCTTTTTTTCCTTGTTGTATTTGAGGGCTTTCTTCACCGCCTTTTTCGCCTTGAGAATGTCTTTGGGCGAAAGCAGGGAGACGCGCTCAATGTAATAGGGGGTCTCAAGGGTGGCCAGCATCTCGCACACCCTCATGGGATAGCCCATGTCCGCCACATCCCTTCCATAGGGGGCCGTGGTGGCCCTCATGTTGGGCAGGGTTGTGGGCGCCATCTGGCCGCCTGTCATGCCGTAAATGGCGTTGTTGATGAAAAAGACAGAGATGTTCTCGTTGCGGTTGGCGGCATGAACGGTTTCAGCCGTGCCGATGGCCGCCAGATCCCCGTCTCCCTGGTAGGTGAAAACCACGCAGTCGGGCCGGGCGCGGCGCATGCCCGTGGCAACGGCTGGCGCCCTGCCGTGGGGCACCTGAATCATGTCGCAGGAAAAAAAGTTGTAGGCAAACACCGAGCAGCCCACCGGCGCTATGCCGATGGCGCTTTCCACGAGGTCAAGCTCTTCAAGGGCCTCGCCGATTATCCGGTGGGCAACGCCGTGAAGGCAGCCCGGGCAATAGGTCAGGCGCGCATCCGTGAGCCCTTTTGGGCGTTTTGCAATTATTTTCATGCCAAATTGTCCTTAAGCATTGAAATGACTTCCATAGGTGTGAAAACCACGCCTCCGGCCTTGCCTATGACTTTTGTGGGGCAGGCCCCTTCAACGGCAAGGCGCACATCCTGCTCCATCTGGCCCATGTTGAGCTCCACGGTTATGACCTTTTCCACATTTTTGGCTGCTTCCTTCACAGCCTTGTAGGGGAATGGCCAAAGGGTGATGGGCCTTACCAGGCCGACTTCCAGGCCCTGCTCTTTGAGTTCGTCAATGGCGGTTTTCACCACCCGCGCAACAGTGCCGATGGCCACCACCAGGATTTTGGGGTTGGCGTCAACATTGTAGTATTCGTAGCGGATTTCGTTTTTGACAATGGTGTCGTAAACCCTGAAGAGCTCCTCGGTCTTTTCCTTGAGCACATAGGGATCAATGAAAAGGCTGTTTATGATGTGGTTTGTTTTCCGGCCCTTGCGGCAGCCAAGTGACCAGCCGGATTTGTCGGACTGGGGGCCGTAATCGTCTTCAAAGGTAACCGGCTCCATCATCTGGCCCAAAAGCCCGTCTGCGAAAATAAGCACGGGAGTGAGGTATTTTTCAGCCAGATCAAAGGCTTCCGGGGCCATGTCCGCAAATTCCTGAACTGATGAAGGCGCAAGCACGGGCGTGTAATAGTCCCCATGCCCGCCGCCGCGGGTGGCCTGAAAATAGTCGCACTGCATTGGCGCGATGTTGCCCAGCCCCGGCCCTCCGCGCTGAACATTGATTATGACCGCCGGCAGACGGCAGGCGGCTATGTAGGAAATGCCCTCCTGCTTCAGGCTTATGCCCGGTGATGACGAGCTGGTCATGGCCCGGACACCGCAGGCCGCGGCCCCCAGCACCATGTTTATGGCCGCCACTTCGGATTCCGCCTGAAGGCAGGTGCCGCCCACCTGGGGCATTCTTTTGGCCATGTATTCAATAAGCTCGTTCTGGGGCGTGATGGGATAGGCAAAATAGTGACGGCAGCCCGCACGGATGGCGGCCTCGGCCACAGCCTCATTTCCCTTCATCAGTATTTTTTCGCCCATGATTGTAAAAAACTCCTTCTATTTGTCCTTGGCGATGGTTATGGCTCCGTCCGGGCATGTGACATAGCACAGGGTGCAGCCTGTGCATGCCTCCTGGTCCAGGCAGGTCACCGGATGGTAGCCCTGTTCGTTCAAATGTTTGGCAAACTGCAAAATTTCCTTGGGGCAGGCCACAATGCACAGGCCGCATCCCTTGCAGTAGTGTTCATCAATTGTAATCGTCACCATGAAAAAACTCCGTGGCAAAAGCTGGTTGCAAGCCGCCTTGTCATCCTTCCAGGCCTCTTGCCCCATAAAAAACGGAAAAAAGTCCTTTTAAAACTGAAGCACCGCCTCTGGCGCTGCGGGTATATGCTCCAACTGCCTGCTGCAAATCGGTCTAAATGCGGTAATGGGCCGCCGTAAGGTGCTCCCAGGGTTTCTTGAGATGCTTTTTTAAAACAAAAACCGGCGCGTCAATGCAGCTTAAATCCACCTTGTTCAAATTGTCTTCAAGCACAAGAACCGTGTCAAAGGCAATGCCCGTTTTATCGGCAACCTGCCTGGCAATTTCAATGCCCTCAAGCACAAGTGCCGTGTCGGTTTCATCCATGAGGTGCGTGTTGGCAACAATGCGTGAGAATACAAGGCCGCTTTTTGCCTCAATCATCCCCATCATGGACAGAATGTCCTCAAGGCTCCTGGTGCCCGGCCGCCGCGTGTTTATGACCAGCGACATTTCATAACCGCGGGTTTTTATCTCATTGCAGAACCGCCCTAAAACCCTTGCTCCGGCAGGGTCTCCGCCTGCATCCAGGATGACCGGCCTTTCCTTCTGCCTTATTGCCCCTCCAACGCGGGGTGAAAGCATGGGCAGGTCCGCATGGGAAAAATGACCCTCCGGCGCAACAACGGCAATGCCCCTTTTTTCAAAGTCATCCCGCACATCCCGGCTGCGGAAATAGGGCTTGACCACATCCAGGTCAACCAGCATGCAGGGCTTGCCGTCATCAACGCTTTTTGCCGCCAGGTTGACCGCGTATTCCGTCTTTCCGCTTCCGTAGGAGCCTGAAATTATCACAACAGGGGCCTGCGCTGCCTGGCTTGATTCCTGCGCTTTGTCCTGTTTGTTCATGGCCCCTCACTTATACGAGCGCCCGCTCGAAAAACAGGCGCAACACAAGCTTTAAACTTTGCTTTGTTGCAGAGGCCTTGTCAAGCTTTTTCAGGCGGTCTGTTTTGGGCAACCTGTAAAACAAAGCCGCAAAGGCTGCAAAAAACAGGGGAGCCTTTTTGGCTGCCATGAGCAGCCGGGCCCCCCAGGTCTTTTCAAAGATTTTTAAGGCCGGCCTCTTGCCGGCCTTATCCAAAACGCTTCATCAGCTTGTGTAAATGGTCATGCCCATGAGCGGCCAGATAACCAGAACCGCCAGTGCAACAACAACCATGAGGATGATGGAGGCCGGAATGCCCCACAGGAAGAACTCTCCTGTTGTGAACTGCTTGGAATCATAGGCAATGGCATTGGGAGCCGCGCCCACCAGCAGCACGAATGGCATGCCTGCCGTAACCAGGGAGGCAAACAGTATGACCTCCGAGCCGACTCCAAGATAAGGGGCAATGACAAGCGCCACGGGCAGGCTTATGGCAATGGCCGCCACATTCATGATGAAGTTTGTCATTATCATCACAAAAAAGGCGATGCTCATTATGAACACAAAGCGGGGCGCTGTTTCGAACATGGTGAGCCAGTTCACGGCAAGCCACTTGGCAGCCCCTGTTTCCCACAGGCAGAAGCCTATGCTCATGGCCCCGGAGAAAAGAAGAATGATGTTCCAGGGAATGTCCTCCAGGTCCCGGATATCTAAAATTCTCAAGATGAAAAACAAAACAGTGGAGGTGAGAATTATTGCTGTTTTGTCCAGCTTTTGCAGTGCCGGAACAAAGCTTTGCAGGCTCATGACCACAATGCAGACGCCTATGATGACAACAGCGGTTATTTCGTTTCTTGTAAGGGGGCCAAGCTGCTTTTCAAGGGATGCTGCCTTTTCCTTTAAGCCGTGAATGACGGCTTTTTCGGGTTTGAAGGCCACCATCATGAGGCCCCAGATAAGAAAAACCATGAGCCAGCCAATGGGGAACATATAATAGGTGAGGCCGAAAAAGCTTATGCTCTCGCCCACAATATCGTTGTAAAAACCTATGGCAACAGCGCCGCGGGCTGCGCCCAGCAGGGTTATGACAGAGCCTGCGCCTGCCACATAGGCCATGCCTATAAAAAGGCCCTTGCCGAACTTGGTGGGCTTGTCGCCCTCGCCATACAGGCTGTAAATGGCCAGAAGCAGGGGGTAAATGGTTGCGGCAACAGCGGTGTGAGCCATGATGTGGGTAAGGGCTGCGGTTACCACAAAGCAGCCCAGGTATATCATGGAGGTGCGCTCGCCCACTATGCGCAGCATTTTGTAGGCAAGCCGCCGGGTCAGCCCCGTGCGGGTGAAGACCATGCCTATAACAATGGAAGCGAAGATGAACATCACGGACGGGTCCATGAAGTCTTTAAATGCCTGCTTGGCCGGGCGGATGAAGAACAGGACCTGAAGCACGCCTATGGTAAGGCTTGTTATGCCTATGGGCACCACCTCGAACACCCACCAGGTGCCTGCCAGCAGAAAGACGGCCAAAGCCCCCTTTGCAGCAGTGCTCAAGGGAAAATGCTCTCCAAGGGGATCAACTGCATCCGGCCAGGGTGGAGAAAAATACACAAGGGTAAAAAGGCCAACGCCAATAAGGATGAATATCAAACGCTTCCAGTTGAAAGACGCACCTGCGCCTTCTCCTTCAAGAATCATCTCCTGGTCGCTCATACAAACCCCCCATCCGGATTTATCAGCCCCTTTAAGGGCTGCCTTGGTTTCACTTGTTGTCCATTTCCCGCTTTCGGCAGCTTGTCTTATAAACCCCAAGCGGCAAGTGTCTATCAAAGTAAAGCCACTGGTTCAAGCTATTATTTTCTTTTTTGCCGACCAAAATAGTTGGAAATAAGCCCTTAATAGCTATTTTTAATGGCAAAAAGCTTGCCAGCGCAAAGCCGGCAGGATGCAGAGCCGTTTCAGCGGTTTTCTTATGGAGCAGAATTCTGGTATTAATCCGGCTGCGAGAGCAGGATTTGTTTGCGGGCTTGCAGGGGGCAAGGGCCATGAAAAATTTGAAGCGCGTTGAGCAGATAAACAAGCTTTTGGCCTATGCTTTGGGAATAAGGCCAGACGAGTTCGGCCTGGTCTGCGATGAGCAGGGCTGGTTTGAAATGGGGGCAGTCGAAAGGGCCATAAATGAGCAGGAGGACGCCCCGCGCATCCGCAGGGGGGCGATTCTTGAGGCTGTGACCATTTTAGGCCCGGCAGGGGCGAACATCGAGATTGACGGAGAGCAGAAAAAGGTGCGGGCCAAGGCCCCTGAATTTTCGCACCCGTCAAGCCCTGCAACGGACTTGCCGGTGCTCCTTTATACTGCCACAAGGGAAAAAACCTGGCCCGTTATTTTTGAAAAGGGCATTTTTCCGGCAGGCTTTCCCCAGGTGATTTTAAGCCCGGAAAAGGAAATGGCCGTCAGGCTTGGCAGAAGGATTGCCCCCTTTGTCCTTCTCACGGTCAACACGGACCAGGCCCTTGAGCAGGGTGCGAGCTTTTACTCCCGCGGCCCCCTTCTGTTTGTGACCGGCTTTGTTCCGGCAACTTGCGTTTTAGGCCCGCCCCTGCCCAAGGAAAAACCCCAGGCAAAAAAGGCAAAAAAGCCCGAACCTGCGGCAGCTCCCCCCACATGGGGCAGTTTCTCGCCCGACCCGGCCACCCTGCCCGGGGCTCCCCAAAAGCCACCCAAGGGCAGGCAGAAAAGGGGCTGGAAGGAAGAAGCCCGCAAGCAGCGCCGCAAGGGAGGGTGAGGCAGATGGTTTAAAACGCCAAAGGTGCTTGAAAAACAAAAGTCACCCAGAGATGGGACACAAAATCACATTCACTCAATAATGATTCTATTTCGCTCTGCTTATGGATAGGGATCCTCTGGGGCATCGCCCTGTCCCGAAAGTATGTCCCAACACTTTTTTATGTGGGACTTTTTATCAAAATTCGGGCAAATCGGCAATGATTTTTTTGACTGATTTGAATACTTATAGCCGCAATCAGCACACTGGTAAGTTCCTGCTGACACATCGCTTCCATATGGAACACACTTTTTTTGAACCATGTCGCTTCTCCTATTCTAACCTTTGGGGGGATAGGGATCATTCCCGTGGCTATCCTTTTGAGAGATTTCGCCGTCTTTGTTGTGAATAACCAATTCGCTATTTTGATTTCTGCTGATTTCGCGGGCATGATCCACAGCATCTTGTTTTTTTTCAAAATGCTTCAAAGATTTTTGTCCGCCGCTTTTCTTAATGTCCCAGCCGCCATCCGGGTTTGGAACTACATGTGTTTCATTTTCGCCCATGCCAAAACCTCCTTGAGTAAAGTTAGTGTTATCAGAATAATAGCTTGCCCGTGCATATATATCCTATTATATAAACAATACTCATTAATCACATCGTTGTCAACTTAAATGTTGCTATTTTGATAAAAAAATAATTGGTTGCGCAAAGCCAAAAGCCCCGGCAGATTTTTCTGCCGGGGCTTTGTTGGTTTTGGGCAAGAGCTTTTTTTGCCGGGCAGCCTTATTTTTCCTCTGCCCGTTTCACAACAGCAAAGGCAAGCTCGGAATCAGCCGCATCCACGGTGATGGAAGATTCCGGGGGAATCCTGCCCTCAAGAATTTCCATTGCCAGCGGGTTTTCCAGCCTGCGCTGGATGACCCTTTTAAGGGGCCGGGCCCCGAACTGCGGGTCAAAGCCCTCCCTGCCCAGAAGCAGCTTGGCCTCCTGGGTGAGTTCAATGGCAATTTTCTGATTTTCCAGCCGCTTTTTAAGGTGATCAAGCTGGATGTCAACAATTCTGGTCAAATCCTCTTCCGTGAGGTTTTCAAAGATGACTGTCTCGTCTATGCGGTTCAAAAACTCCGGGCGGAAGGTCTGGCGCAGGGCCTCGGTTACACGGCGCTCCATCTCCTGGCGGTCTGCCCCGCCAAGCTCGGTTATGTAGTGGCTGCCCACATTGCTTGTCATTATGATGATGGTGTTCTTGAAATCCACGGTGCGGCCCTGGCCGTCGGTCATGCGGCCGTCGTCCAGAATCTGGAGCAACACATTGAAAACATCCGGATGGGCCTTTTCAATTTCATCAAAAAGCAGCACGGAATAGGGGCGGCGGCGCACGGCCTCGGTAAGATAGCCGCCCTCCTCGTAGCCCACATAGCCCGGCGGCGCGCCGATGAGCCTTGCAACGGAGTGCTTTTCCATGAACTCGCCCATGTCAATGCGCACCATTGCCTGGTCGCTGTCAAAAAGAAACTCTGCCAGGGCCTTGGCAAGCTCGGTCTTGCCCACGCCTGTCGGCCCCATGAAGATGAATGAGCCTATGGGCCGGTTGGGGTCCTGAAGCCCGGAGCGGGCGCGGCGCACCGCGTTGCTCACAGCCTCTATTGCTCTTGACTGGCCTATGACGCGCAGGTGCAGGCGATCTTCCATCTTAACAAGCTTTTCCCGCTCGCCCTCAAGCATTTTGGCCACAGGTATGCCTGTCCAGCGGCTGATTACCTCGGCCACATCCTCGTCATCCACCTCCTCTTTGAGCATCTTGCTCTCTTTCTGAATGTCGGCAAGCTGCTGGTTGGCCTTTGCAAGATTCTTCTGCAATTCAAGGGCCTTGCCGTAGCGAAGCTCCGCCACTTTAGAAAGATCGCCCGCCCGCTCTGCCCTTTCCTCCTCGCCGGAAAGCTGCTCGATCTGCTCCTTTAGCTGCCGGATTTTTGCAATGGCGTCCTTCTCGTTTTGCCAGTGGGCCTTCATCTGCCGCAGGCTTTCCTCCATGTTGGCAAGCTCTTCATTGAGCTTTTCCATGCGCTCCCTGCTGGCAGCGTCCTTTTCCTTTTTCAATGCCTGGCGCTCGATCTGGGCCTGGGTGATCTGTCGGGCGAGCTGATCAATCTCCACAGGCATGGAGTCAATTTCAATGCGCAGCTTGCTGGCACATTCATCAATTAAATCAATGGCTTTATCCGGCAAAAAGCGGTCTGTGATGTAGCGGTGGGAAAGGGTTGCCGCAGCCACGATTGCTGAATCCTGAATCCGCACCCCGTGGTGGACCTCGTATTTTTCCTTCAAACCCCGGAGTATGGAAATGGTGTCAGCCACTGTGGGTTCCTTCACCAGCACGGGCTGGAAACGGCGCTCAAGGGCCGCATCCTTTTCAATGTGCTTGCGGTATTCGTTGATGGTGGTGGCCCCCACGCAGCGCAGGGTTCCCCGCGCCAGGGCGGGTTTTAGCATATTGGAGGCATCCACCGCGCCTTCGGCGGCCCCTGCGCCCACCACCGTGTGCAGCTCGTCAATGAACATTATTATTTCGCCTGCTGCATCCTCAACTTCCTTCATCACGGCTTTTAGGCGGTCTTCAAACTCGCCCCTGTACTTGGCCCCTGCCACAAGCGCACCCATGTCCAGGGCCACAAGGCGGCGGTTTTTGAGGCTTTCGGAAACATCTCCCCTTATGATGCGCTGGGCAAGGCCCTCCACAATGGCGGTCTTGCCCACGCCCGGCTCGCCTATGAGCACCGGGTTGTTCTTGGTTCTGCGGGAAAGCACCTGGATTATGCGCCGTATTTCCTCGTCACGGCCTATCACCGGGTCCAGCTTGTTCTGGCGGGCAAGCTCGGTGAGGTCCTTGGCATAGCGCTCAAGGGCCTGATATTTTTCCTCCGGGTTGGGATCTGTGATGCGCTGGGAGCCCCTCATGTTCTGGAGCGTCTTCAGTATGCTCTCCCTTGTGACCCCGTGGCTGGCAAGAATCCGCCCTGCCTGGCCCAATTCATCGCATATTGCAATTAAGATGTGCTCCAGGCTGGTGTATTCGTCCTTCATCTTGGCAGCCTCGGCCATTGCTCCTTCCAGCACCTTTTGGGAGCGTGCCGAAAGGCCCGATTCGCCAAAGCCGCCGCCGCTTACCTTGGGCAGCTTGTCCAGGATCTCTTTGAGCTGCCCCCACACAGTTTGGGGTGAGACCCCCAGCTTTTTGAGCAGCGAAAGCACAAAGCTCTGCTCATCGGCAAACGAGGCTGCCAGCAGATGCTCCGGCTCAATCTGCTGGTTGCCGGCAGAAGAAGCCAGCGACTGGGATTTTTGCAACAATTCCTGGCTCTTGATTGTGAACTTGTCAAAACGCATAGTTTTTTGCCTCCTTATTTATAAAAGCATACAAGCCCTTATCTTTTACCCATTTTCCAACCCCCAAAGCCTGTCCTGCCTTATTGGGGCTTGACGCAGAAGCGCAAGGCCTTTTCCTTGAAATTTTTGGCCGCCTGTTGACTTTATGCCTTATAATTTGGCACAAAAATAAGCACTTGCCAGTCAAAGTCAAATGCCTCACCCTGGCAGGGGCCTTGTTTAACTGCAACAAAAACGCCGGGGGATGCCTTGTGGAAAAAATTCTTGTGACAATTTTGGGTTCAGGCACCTGCGTGCCGCGGGCCGGGCGCTCCTCAAGCAGCATAATGGTGCGGGTGGCAGATTGCCTCATCCTGCTGGACACGGGGCCGGGAACCCTTTTGCGCATGGCCCAGGCAGGCGAAAGCATAAACAGCGTCACCCACCTTTTTTACAGCCATCTGCACATTGACCACACAGCCGACCTTGCCCCCTTTCTCTTTGCCGTGAAATACGGAGGCTTCCACGAAACCAAAAAACCCTTCACAGCTTTAGGGGGCAGGGGTTTTGCGGATTTTTACAAAAACCTTCAGGGCGTTTACGGAGACTGGCTGACCCTGCGGCCAGGGCTTATGAGCATTGATGAGCTTGACATTGACGGGCCTGATAAAAGGCATTTTGAGGGTTTTGACCTTTTTTCCCTTCCCGTGAACCACACCCCCCAGAGTGTGGGCTTTCGCCTGGAGGCCTTTGGCAAAAGCCTTGTCTGTTCCGGCGACACAGCCCCATGCCCGGAGCTATCGAGCCTTGCAAGGGATTGCGATTTGTTCATCTGCGAGGCGGCCATGCCCGACAATGCCCCGACAGACAACCACATGACCCCGTCCCAGGCTGGCCGGGCCGCATCCCAGGCAGGGGCCAAACGCCTTGTGCTCACCCACATCTACCCGGAAACGGACGCAACAGATATTGTTGCCGACTGCCGCAAGACCTTTGACGGCCCCTTGGAGGTGGCCAGGGACTTGATGCGCCTTGAAGTCTGACAGCGCTCTTTTTTGCTTGATCTGCCAAACTTCTTGAATACAGCGGCAAACATATTATAGTGGTTTGCAGCAGGGGCAAAAAACCCCGGCTTAAAAGCAAACTTTTTTTCGGCTGCATTGTGCGGCCTGCGGCATAAGGGCTCATGATACAAAAAAAAACCCGCTATTACCCGGTTAACCTGGATATTACAGGCAGGCCCTGCCTTGTGGTGGGCGGCGGCCCTGTGGGTGCCCGCAAGGCGGCCACCCTTGTTGACTGCGGGGCGGCAGTCACCGTGGCAAGCCCAAAGATGTGCAAAGAGCTTGTGGAGATGGAAAAGGCGGGAAGCGCAAGGCTGCTCCGGCAGGAGTACGATTCCTCTTTGATGGAGGGCGCCTTTCTTGTCATCGGCGCAACGGATGATGAGGCAATCAACCGGCAGATAAGCCTGGATGCAAACGCCAGAGGCGTTCTGTGCAACATTGCAGACAGGCCAGCCCTGTGCAATTTTGTGCTGCCCGCCATTGTGCGCCGGGGGGATCTGATGCTGGCCGTCTCCACCGCAGGCCAGAGCCCGGCCTTTGCCAAAAGGTTAAGAAAGGAGCTTACGGAAAAATACGGCCCTGAATACGCCGATTTTCTGGAAATAATGGGCCAAGTACGCAAAAGGCTTCTGGCGGAAGCCCATGCGCCGGAGGAGCACAAGGACCTTTTTGAAAAGCTCATTGACGAAGGGCTTCTTGAAATGGCCAAAAAAAAGGATGTTGAAGCTGTTGATCGCCTCCTGACAAGCATTCTGGGGCCGGATTACTGTGTGGGCAATCTCTGCCCAGGCCTTTTTTCGTGAAATGAGGCAACTTTTGGCGCAAACCCGGGGAAACAACTAATGGACGGAATGCTCATACTGGCCCTGTCCTGCTATGTAACCGGCTCTGCGGGGTTTTTTGGATACCTGCTGGCCCGCAAGGATGCGGCCCACACCTTCGGGCACGCCTTTTTTCTGGCCGGGGTCTTGTGCCATACCCTGGTGCTGGGCATTTCCTTTGTTGTTACCGGGCATCTGCCTGTGGAGAACCTGCGCGAATCTTTAGGCTTTCTGGCCTGGGCCGTGGCCGTGGTTTTTGTCTCCTTTCAGGCCCGCTACAACTTAAAGGTGCTCGGCGCCCTGGCCGGGCCTTTTGTGTGCGCGGCGCTTGTCATCTCTTTAGCCCTTCCGGCGGAAGCTTACCAGGAGCCCGACCTTCTAAAAAGCATCTGGATGTTCTTCCACATCAGCGCTATTTTCCTGGGAGACGGGGCCTTTGTGCTGGCCGCCCTGGTGGGAGGAATTTATCTCCTCCAGGAGCGGGCCATAAAAAGCAAGAGCCACGGCTTTTTCTTCCAGCGCCTGCCTTCTTTGCAAAAGCTTGACAGCATGGGCTATGCCCTTGTGGCCTTCGGCTTTCCCCTGCTCACAATCGGCATGATAACAGGCTTCATATATGCCCAGACCGTCTGGGGCAGGTGGTGGAGCTGGGACCCCAAGGAGGTCTGGTCACTTGTGACCTGGCTGGTTTACGCGGCCCTTCTGCACGGCCGCATGGTAAAGGGCTGGCAGGGCCGCCGCACGGCGCTTCTGGCCCTTGCAGGCCTTTTTGTGGTGCTTTTCACCTTTTTGGGCGTAAACCTTCTGCTGCCCGGCCATCACGGGCAGTTTGCCGTTTTTTAGGGCATCTGGCGCTTTATGGATATTGTTCTTGTGGGGCTGAATCATAAAACCGCGCCGGTTAATATCCGGGAGAGCCTTGCCTTTCCAGGCGAGGAAATTCCAAAAGCCCTTGTGCGCCTTGTGGAAAGCCCATTCATAAGCGAGGCCTTGATGCTTTCCACCTGCAACCGGGTGGAGGTGCTGGCTGCCGGGCCTTCGGCCAGCGATGCGGCGGAGGCTGTCAAACACTTTCTGGCCAGGGAAAAGGGCCTTCAACTGGCGGATTTTGCAGACAGCCTTTTCGTGTGCGAGGCTGACGAGGCCTGCCGCCACATTTTTCGGGTTGCTGCAAGCCTGGATTCCATGATTGTGGGCGAGCCCCAGATTCTTGGCCAGGTCAAGGAGAGCTACCGGCAGGCCACCCTGGCAAAGACAACCGGGGTCATTTTGAACAAGCTTATGCACCGGGGCTTTAGTGTTGCCAAAAGAATAAGAAAGGAAACAGGCATAGGTGATCACGCGGTGAGCGTAAGCTATGCTGCTGTTGAGCTTGCCAAGAAGATTTTCGATGACCTGGAAGGCCGGAAGGTTCTGCTGGTGGGGGCCGGCGAAATGGCCGAGCTTGCCGTGGAGCACCTCATAAGCCACCGGGCAAAGGATCTCTTTGTGGCAAACCGCACCTTTGAGCGGGCGGTGGCCCTTGCCCGCCGCTTTTCCGGCACGCCCGTGCACTTTTCCGAAATAGGCCGGGTGCTCACAACCGTTGACATAGTGATAAGCTCCACCGGCTCGCCGGAGATTGTGATATCAAAAGACATTGTTAAGGCTGCCATGAAGGCCCGCAGGAACCGGCCCCTTTTCTTTATTGATATTGCTGTGCCCCGCGATGTTGACCCCCAGATAAACCGCCTTGAAAACGCTTATGTTTACGACATTGACGACCTTTCGGGCATTGTGGAGAAAAACCTTTCCGAGCGCATGAAGGAGGCGGTCAGGGCCGAGGGCATTGTTGACGAGGCTGTACTCACCTACAGGGAATGGTTTTCATCCCTGGATGTGGTGCCCACCATCAAGGCACTTAAAGACAAGATGGACGCCATAAGGCTTGCTGAAACAAAAAAGAGCCTTGCAGGGTTGAAAGACCTTTCAGAAGAGCAGCTTGCCGCCATTGACCGGCTCACGGAATCCATTGTCAACAAGGCCCTTCACGACCCCATCCAGTTTCTCAAGGGGTCGGGCCACCGTGCGGGCAAGAAGCGCGATTACATAGGCATAACAAGGGATATGTTCAAGCTGGACTGACCCCTCTCCAAACGCAATGCAACTTATTTCCGGAGCTTAAATTGATGGCAAAAACCGCCTTTCTTTTTCCTGGCCAGGGCTCCCAATTTGTGGGCATGGGAAAGGACTTATTTGAGGAATTCAGCTTTGTGCGGGACATCTTTGACATGACCGATGACCTTTGCAAGGCCCACATAAGAAAACTCTGCTTTAACGGCCCTATGGAGGATCTCACCCATACCGTCAACTGCCAGCCCGCCATAACAGTTGTCAACCTTGCCTGCCTGGCAGCCCTGGCAAAGGAGGGTGCAGGTCCGGATGCAGCAGCAGGTCACAGCCTGGGCGAGTTTTGCGCCCTGGCAGCAGCAAAAAGCCTTTCCTTTGAAGATGCAACAAGTCTTGTGACCGTGCGTGCAAGGCTTATGCATCGGGAGGCCCTTGCCAACCCCGGAGCCATGCTTGCCATTCTCGGCCTGGATTTTGACGCTGTGGGCCAAATCACAAGCAAAGCCTCATCTGATGGCCTGGTTGGCATTGCAAACCACAATGCCCCCACGCAGATTGTGATAACAGGAAGCTGCGAGGGAGTTGCAAAGGCCGGGCAGCTTGCCAAGGAGCAGAAGGCAAAGTGCATTCCCCTGAAGGTTTCCGGGGCCTGGCACAGCGCTCTCATGGAAAAGGCAGGCCAGGAGTTCGCCCCCCTGGTGGAAAATGCCCCCTTTGCGGATGCAGCAATGCCTGTGGCCCTCAATGTAACCGGAAAGCTTGAGCAAAGCGCCAGGGCCATACAGGAAATTATGACCTGCCAGCTTACAAGCCCGGTTCTTTGGTGCGACTGCGTAAAGGCCCTTTTTGACAGCGGGGTTGACACATTTGTGGAGGTGGGCCCTGGCAAGGTGCTAACCGGGCTGGCAAAAAAAATTTTGGGCAGCGAAAACGACCTGCGTTTTTTCAATGTGGACGGCCTGTTGGGCCTGGAAGCATATCTGAAAGAGCGGTAGGGAAAAACCATGAATGATACGGCTTTTAAATTATTACAACAAATAGTTAGCTGTGCAATGCAGGCGAAAAGCTTCTGCTGCGGCAGCACAAGCTGACAAACACGGCCCTTTGACCCATGCGCCATAACTGCCGAATACTGCTGCTTTCTGCCTGCCTTTTGCTTTGGGCCGCCCCTGCGCTTGCCCAGGGCACGGGCCTTTCCCTGACTCTGACAGCCCAGGCGGATGCGGACAGGCTTACAATCACTGTTCTTGCCCAAAATTCCGGCCAGGAGGCCCTTTTCAACCTTGCCCCGGTTCTGGAAATTCCAAAACAGGCCCTGAAAGCCAACCCTTTGGCAATTCTGGAGCCGGGCGGCAGCCACAGCTTTGTCTTTGCCCTTTCCGGCTCTCATATCCCCGGCCCTGGCAGGCACACAGCCATTTTCAGAATAAAATACGAGGACGGGCAAAAAAATCCATACTGCGCCGTGCACAGCGGGCTTTTTGCCACAAAGGCAGGCCTTGAAACGGACATTTCAATCAGCGCCGGGGACATTATTCTTGATGGCCTGACAACCCTTTCCGTAAGGGTTGCCAACCCTGGGGACAGGGCAAGGGATTTGGAAATTGAGCTTGTGGCCCCCTGCGGCCTGGTTGTGGAAAAGCCCCGCCGCGTGGCCCTTTTTATGCCGGGCCGGGAAGCGGAGTTTAAATTTGCCGTTTCAAACAAATCCTGGCCTGCTGGCTCCAATCTGCCTGTGTTTGCAGTGGTGAGGTTCAACGAGGACTACACCTTCCATGCGGCAATGGCACCGGCAATGGTAAGCATTCCCGCTATCCATGAGCCCTGGTTTGTTCGCCATACAAGGCTGTGGCTGGCCTTGGCCCTTGCCCTTGCCATTTTTGCCGTAATCCACGGGGCTGTTTCAGCCAAAAAGGCAATGGGTAATAAAAGCAGATAGTCAAAGAGTTGCAGGCTGCTTTGTTTGCGGGCCTTTTCCCCGGAAAAATATATGCTTGTCATTGTAAACGGCGATGATTACGGGCTTTGCCCTGGCGCAAACAGGGGTGTGGAAAAAGCCTTTGAGGAGGGCTGCCTGCGCTCAACAAGCATTATGGCAGGCGGCAGTGCCTTTGAGGAAGCGGCAGATTATGCCAGGGCCCACCCAAAGCTGGACACGGGCGTGCACCTGGTTCTTACGGACGAAAAAAGCCTTTTGGGTGCAGACAGGCTTTTTGCCGGGCTGAATGAGGGGTCGAACCTGCCTTCGCTGAAAAAAGTTTTTCTGCTTGCTGCTGCAAAAAAAATCCCCCTTTCTGCTGTGGCCAAGGAATGGGATGCCCAGATAAGGCGTGTTAAGGGTGCGGGGCTTGCCCCAACACATCTGGACAGCCACCAGTTTGTGCACCTTTTTCCCGGCCTCTGGCAGGTGTGCACAGATTTGGCCCGCCAGCACAACATTGCCTTTGTGCGCAGCAGCATCAAGGAGCCTTTGGCTTTTTCCGCAGGTATTGGCAGGCTTTTGGAGTACGCGGCCCTTGACCTTTGGCAGAAGGCCTTTATCCCCGGCAAGGCCGGGCACCCACAAAACCCGGTTTGCGCGGGCTTTCTGCACGCCGGCGGCAGGCTCACCATTGAGAGGGTCCAGGCCATTTTGCAATGTTTGTCCTTATGGCCGGTTGTGGAGATAATGCTTCACCCCGCCCTTGTTGATGAGAAAGAAAAGGCGCTTTACGGCCATTGGAATTACTGCTGGGAAAACGATGTGGCCCTTGCCTGCTCTCCGTCTCTGAACCGGGTGCTGGCCCAATGTGGCAGGCGGGTTGTATCCTTTGGGGAGCTTTCATGAGCCGGGTGCTTCTAATAAACCCCAACTGGACTGGCATATCCGGCCAGCAGCAGATTCAGTTCAAGCGCCTGTGGCAGCCCCTTTGCCTTGCCAACAGCGCGGCCATGCTGGAAAAGGCAGGGCATTTTGTCCGCCTTGTGGACAACAATGTTGAGCGAATCCCCCCCAAGGCCCTTGGCAGGCAGGCCCAGGGCTTTGATGCGGTCTTTATAACATCCACACCCTACGACCGCTGGCAGTGCCCGGCCCTGGACATAGGCTTTTTTATTGATTCAACCGCCTTTTTGCCCAAGGAGCGCCTTTACATAATGGGCGCCCATGTTACAGAGCGGCCCCTTGCCCTGCTTGGGGCCACAGGGGCCAGGGCCGCCATTTTGGGCGAGCCGGAGCAGACAATTGTTGACATTGTTGAAAATGACATTCCCCAATCCGGGCCTTTTGCCCCCATTAACGGCTGCGCCTGGGCAGAGGAAGGCTTGTTGAATAAGGCCCCACAAAGGCCCTGGATCACAAACCTGGATGGAATGCCCTGCCCGGCCTTCCACCTTCTGCCCATGAGCCGCTACCACTATTTCCCGGTCATGGGGAAGCGTTTTGCCCTGCTGGAGGCCTCACGCGGGTGCCCGGTGGGCTGCACATTCTGTTACCTGGGCATGTACGGCAAAAAGGTGAGGCGCAAAAGCCCGGAGCGTTTTTTGGATGAGGTTGCCTTTGTTGCCCGGCGCTTCGGGGTGAAAAACTTCTACTTCATGGATCTGGAATTTTGCCTTTCAAGGCGCTTTGTGGAAGCCTTTTGCCTTGGGCTGATAAACCAACGGATAAAGGCGAACTGGACCTGCCAGACCCGCGTGACAGACATTGACCTGCCCCTTGCCCGCCTTATGCGCCAGGCAGGATGCAGCCTCATTCATTTTGGCGTGGAGTCGGGCGATGAAAAAATTTTAGCAGCCACAAAAAAGGGCATAAGCATTCAAGGCGCTGCTGACGCTGTTTCGGCCTGTCGCCGGGCAGGCATAAGAACTGCGCTGTTTTTCAATTTCGGCTTTCCCAGCGAAACAAAAAGGCAGATGCAAAAAACCCTTGAACTTGCCCTTTTGCTAAATCCCACCTTTGCTTCATTTCACCTTGTGGTGCCTTTTCCGGGAACCCCCCTGGCAGAGCAGACCGACTCAAACCCGGAAGCCTTTCCGCCTGCCCTTTACCCCCAGTACAATGCAGCCTGCCACAGCCTGCCAGCTCTGACAACCATGCTCAAAAAGGCCTATTTGAAATTCTACCTGCGGCCAGAATGGGTCCTGGCTTTTCTAAAGGACGGCTTCAAATCAAGGGGCGCGTAACCACACTTTGATTTATGACCGAAACGGCATAGGTTTTACTGTTCACCGCCCTTGCGGGAATGGAGCCCTTGTTGTTTTGTCTGACCGGAGAAGCAACCCCATAATACGCAGGGCCGGAGGCGCAGCAAACTTTTTCCATGCCCGGAAACAAACCCTTTGGGCAGGTTGGCGTCACTGGTTGCCAAAGCCGTTCCATTTGCCGCAGTCCGGGCATTGCCAGATTATGCTGTTGCAGGTGACTCCCCAGAGGTTTTCCTGCATACAGGCCTGGCACATGGCAAAGCCGCAGCGGCAGGTCCAGCAGAAGAGAAACTCCTTTACACAGCAATGGCACTGGATGGGCTGTCCGGCCTTGCGCCGCCTTGACCCGGATTTTGGTGATTTTCCGTTTTCCATGACATTTTTTACAGGCCCGGAAAAAACAAATCCGGGCGTTTGATTTGTAAAGGCCCTTAAAATTGCACCTTGTTCAATAACGCACCGGAAAGCCGGAAAGGGGCTCATCTGAAGGGGTTTCTTTTATCTGCACGGAGCTCACCTTTGCACTTGGCGGGCCGATATGCGCCCACTCAATTATCTGCTCCACAGTTTTTGCAGGGCCTTCAAAGAGAGCTTCCACCGAGCCGTCCGCCAGGTTTTTAACCCAGCCGGAAAGCCCCAGACTCAAAGCCTTTTTCTGGGTGGAGGCCCTAAAGCAAACCCCCTGCACCCTTCCGCTTATAATTGCATGAACGCGCCTTGTCTGCTCCATCAGGCATCCTCCAGCATCTGTTGAAGCCTGTCCTCGTCAATCACCTTAACCCCAAGGGACAGGGCTTTGTCCAGCTTGGAGCCTGGGTCTTTTCCCGCCACAACAAAGTCGGTTTTTTTGCTCACCGATGAGCTTACCTTTGCGCCGAGCTTTTCAAGTGCCATTTTTGCCTGCTCACGGGTAAGGTTTTCCAGGCCGCCTGTCAGCACAAAGGTCTTGCCTGCCAGGCTGCCTGAAACAGGCCCGGCCTTTTCTGCGGCAATGCGCACACCTGCGGCAAGAAGTTCATCAACAGCCCTGCGGTTGTTGGGCTCGTCAAAAAAGCTCCTTATGCTCCTTGCAACAACAGGCCCCACCTCATTTATGGCCTCAAGCTCCTCAATGGAAGCTGCCATCACCTTTTCAAGCGAGCCCAAATGTCCGGCAAGAATTTGCGCCACATGGCTGCCCACATGGCGGATGCCCAGAGCATACAAAAAGCGGCCAAGGGTTATGTCCCGGCTCTTTTCCACAGCAGCCACAATGTTGCCGGCAGATTTTTCCCCCATGCGCTCCAGGGCGGCAAGGGTGGCAACATCCAGCCGGAAAAGGTCTGCAAGCTGCCTTACAAGCCCGGTATCGGCAAGCTGGGCCACCAGCTTGTCGCCCACGCCCTCCATGTCAAAGGCCCCGCGGGAGGCAAAATGCCTCACCGACTCTTTGAACACCGCAGGGCACTGGGCATTCACGCAGCGCGTGACCGCCTCGCCCTCAATGCGCCTGGCTGTTGAGCCGCAGACCGGGCAGTTTTTGGGCATTTCAAACGGGGCGGAGCGCTCTGCATCCGGGGATAAAATCACCTTCACCACTTCGGGAATAACATCACCCGCCCTTTGCACAAGAACAGTGTCGCCCTCGCGGATGTCCTTTTTGCGGACCTCGTCCTCATTGTGCAGGGTGGCCCGGCTCACGGTGACACCGCCTATGGCCACGGGCCTCAAGGCTGCCACAGGGGTAAGCGCCCCGGTTCGGCCCACGGAAACAAGAATTTTCTCCACCTTTGTGGTTTCCTGGGTTGGGGCAAACTTCCAGGCAACAGCCCAGCGGGGGCTTTTGCTGGTAAAGCCCAGGGCCTGCTGAAAGGCAATTGAATCCACCTTTATGACCACGCCGTCCATGTCATAGTCAAAGTCTGCCCTGTTCTCTTCCCAATATCGGTGGGCTTCCAAAGCCTCCTGTATGCTTATTTTGCCTTTGGTCTGCTCATTGACCGGAAAGCCAAAGCCTGCAAGCATTTCAAGAAGCTCGTAATGGGAGGAGTATTCCAGGCCTTCCACAGCGCCCACGCCGTAGCAGAATATTTCCAGGGGCCGGGATGCGGTCACAGCGGAATCCAACTGGCGCAGGGAGCCTGCCGCAGCGTTTCGGGGGTTGGCGAATATGCTCTCGCCTTTTTCCATGCGCCTGTTGTTTAGTTCCTCAAAGCGGGAGCGGCGGATGTAAATTTCGCCGCGCACCTCCAGAAGGGGCGGGGCATTTTTGATGGAAGATGGAATCTGGCTGATGGTTTTCACATTGGCGGTTATGACCTCGCCCACCCGGCCATCCCCGCGGGTGAGGGCTGCAACCAGCCTGCCATGCTCATAGACAAGCTCCACAGCCACGCCGTCCATCTTTATTTCAGCCGTGTAGAGGATTGAGCCGCGTCCAAGCGCCTTTTCCACCCTGCGGTTGAAGTCCAGAACATCCTGGGGCGAAAAGGCGTTTTCCAGGCTCAACATGGCAAGCCTGTGCTCTTTTGTTTCAAAGCGCTCAAGGGGGGTTGCCCCAACCAGATGGGTGGGCGAATCCGGGGAATCGTACTGGGCATCGGAGATTTCCGGGTCATCCTGGCGGTGATATTTTTCATTGGCCCGGACAACCTGTGCCCTCAAAAAATCTATGCGGGCCTTGACTTCTTCCAGCGGCGGCTTGTCAGACATAGGGCCTCCTTGGCATCGCTGCGACCCTGGCGGAACTCCTGGGAAAAAAAGCCCGGATTCCATTTTCCGCCATGCAGGGTGTCGGAAACCACGCAAAGTGCGGCAAGGCGCACATTCAAAAACCTGGCAACAGTGAAAAGGGCACTGGTTTCCATGTCAACTGCAACCGCGCCCTTGGCTGCAAAGGCGGCTATTTTGGACGGGGTTTCCCTAAAAGGAGCATCCGTGGTCCACACAGGGCCGCGAAAAACAGGTGACTTGCCCTGCCCGGCGGCAAGGGCCAGAGAAAGGGAAAGCTCCTCATCCGGCAGGCTGAACTGCTCCCTGCCTTTTCCCGGCAAGGGGTAGTGGCAGGAAACGCCCTCGTCAATGACAGCCTTTTCCGGCACCAGAAGCGCACCCACGGGCAGATCTTCATTGAGCGAGCCGCACCAGCCCATGAAGATTATTTCCCTTGCACCATAGGCGCAAAGCTGCTCAAGCACCATAGTTGTATGGGGCGAGCCCACTGTGGGGCCTGCCAGGGATACGGGGCCGCCCTTTTTGCTGCTCAAAAAAAGGCGGCTCAACATCAGGTGGCGGAAGGGCTTTTTTTTGAGATCCAGGGCAGCGGCCAAAGGTTCGACATCCGGCCCCACGCTCACAATAACGGCCCCTGGGCCAAGTTTTGGGTCATCTGGCCCGGTCAGCGGCCTGAAAAGCGGCTCGTCATTTACAAATGGTGCCTTTTGGTCGCTCACCGTGCAGCCTTTCAGCGGGGGGGAACAAGCTGGACCAAGGCTTCCTTTATTTCATCAATGTTCTCATAAAGCCACTGCACATCCTCCACCGTGAGGCGGCCTGCCTTGCCCTGGCGCACACTGCCGTCCTTCTTGGCAAACTCCCTGGGGCCTATCTGCAATTTCGGCTCCGAGGCTGCATACTGGTTGATGGAAACCAGAAGCCCGGTCTCCTCGCTTTTCCACTGCTTCAAAACCTTGTCCTGCTCCGGATCGTAAGGCATTAAAAAACTCCTTGGCAAAGGGCATAAAAGCTGCCCGGATTCTTCACAAAATCAGGCAATCTCCGAAAAATCGGCAATTCCTGCAAAAAGAACTGAAATGGCATTCAAAAGTGCAAGGCGGTTATTTCTCACCTGCAAATCCTCGGCCATGATCATCACATCCTCAAAAAATCTGTCAACAGGCTCCCGCAAAGATGCCACCTCAAGAAGGGCGGCCTCAACAGCCCCATTTTCCATGAGCTGTTCCGTTTTGGCGCGAACCCGTCCCACGGCAGTCAGAAGCTCCTTTTCGCAGTCCTTTTCAAAAAGGCTTTCCTTTGGGCCGTCCTTTGAAATTTCCATGCCCTTTTCAGCCGCCTGGCGCAGAATGTTCACAACCCGCTTGAAGGCAACAGCCAATGGCTCAAAATCCGGCAGGGTTTTTAGCCTTTCAATGGCCTTTGCCCTTTTCCACAAAAGGGGCACATCATCAATGGATACGGCGATTGCCGCAGCGGTGGTGTCCCTGGCGCAGCCGGATTCAACAAGCAGATTTTTGGCCCTATCCCGCACAAAGGCAAGGATTTTCGCCCTTGTCTCCTCCCTGGCCGGAAGCTTTTGCGCCTTTGAAGATTTGTCCAGGTGGGCATAGACATTTTTAAGGGCCTCATCAACAGCCGCCTCAACGCTGACAGCAAGATTTTGGTCCAGCAGAATCTGCACAATTCCTATGGTCTGGCGGCGAAGGGCGTATGAATCGCTTGCCCCGGTGGGAACAAGCCCCACAGCAAAGCAGCCGCAAAGGGTGTCGAACTTATCTGCCAGGGCAAGCAGCGCACCTGCTGTTGTTCGGGGCAGAAGCCCCCCTGCCCGCACAGGCCGGTAATGCTCCTCAATGGCATCGGCCACGGCAGGGCTTTCGTTGAAGATTCCGGCGTAAATGCGGCCCATGACCCCTTGCAGGGTGGTGAACTCGCATACCACCTGGCTTGCCAGATCCGCCTTGCAAATTTGAGCGGCCCTTTGGGTTGTCTGCTTCAGGGCAGCATCACCGGGCGCGGTTTTTTGGGCCAGCCACCCGGCAAGTTTTTCAATGCGTGCGGTTTTTTCCGCCACTGTGCCAAGCCGGGCTTCAAACATTATTCCGGAAAGGCGCTCAAGCCATTTTTCAAAACCCGCCTTTTTGTCTGCATCAAAAAAGAACTTGGCATCAGCCAGCCTTGCCCTTAAAACCCGCTCGTGGCCCTTTGCGCTGAAACCGGGGTCTTTTACCTTTGTATTGTTTATGGCCACAAAGCCCGGCAAAAGGGCGCCCTTTTCATCCTTTAAGGCAAAGTATTTCTGGTGCTGGGCCATTGCTGTTACCAGCACAGGCTCGGGCACTTCCAGAAAAACCGGGTCAAAGCTGCCGACAACGGCAAAGGGGCTTTCCACAAGGTTTGCCACCGTGTCCAGAAGCCCTTCATCCTCAACAGGTTTTCCGCCCATCTTTGCGGCGGCTGCCTCCACCTGCCGGGCAATGGAAGCCCTGCGCTTTTCTATATCAGCCGTCACAAAGGCCTTTTCCAGGGCTTTTGCATAGTCATCCGCATGGGGCAGG